>FLNX01002232.1_pt1 | contig 36607 bp, 23 predicted proteins | sample 1140341 | NCBI WGS metagenome assembly FLNX01 (sample SAMEA3878208, study PRJEB12797) | bioreactor metagenome | biome: Moose rumen | place: Sweden | collected 2011-10 | reverse complement strand
GGAGCCGTTATTTTCAATGGTATCGTTTCCCGCACCGCCGTTTATGCTGACGTTACTGCCGCCGTTGTTAATGGAATCGTTGCCGGCTTCAGCTTGAATCGTGACGTTCGAGCCGCTGTTTTCAATGGTGTTGTCCAAGTCATTGGCGACGAGCGCAGTATTGTTTTGGCTGTTATCAAAATTTGTCTGAATAAACTGACCACTGATATTGACTTTGGATAAAGACGCCGCGCCTTGCAGAGTAATTTTGTCTTCGCCGACAAGGACAATAATATCCGAACCGCTTTTTATTGTGGAGTAAGTGCCCGTGCCGTCTCCGATTTTCAAGGTCGAAGTATCATTGAAGCCGATAATCGTGTCGTTGCCGTCGCCCGATTTGTATTGAATCAAATTATTTTTCGTGTCACTTGCCAAGCTGATAAGATCATCGCCGGTGCCGCCTTCGATTGTAACATCGGAGCCTCTGTTTTCGATTGTGTCATTGCCCGCGCCGCCGTTAATCGTGGCGTAATACTTTCGGACTTCCATAACCGGGAAGCGGCTGCCGCTCCTGAAGCCGACAATCGTAGCAGAATGCAAATTTTTTAATGCTTCATTTCTAATGTAGTCGTTGCCGTCGCCGCCGTCCATAAAATTCGCGTAGCCATTCACAACGTAGGAAGGTTGATTGGGACCGGGATCGCGATTGATAATGGTATCGTTACCTGCACCGCCGTAAATCTTGGATCGGTAGCCTAAGTTGGAAATGTAGTCGTCGCCTGCGTCGCCGTGAATTTGTGCGTCGGCACCTTTATTGAAGGTAATGCTGTCATTGCCATTTCCGGCGCGGATTTCGCCGTAGGAATTACCAAAGTTTGAAATCGAATCATTGCCATCTTCGCCATAAATGCGGACATAGCTACCATTACTGTTAACGATGTCATTGCCTGTGCCGGCGTAAATATGGGTAATGCCGCCGCTATTGTCAACTGTGTCGTCACCGCCGAGAGCTTGAATTGTTACCTTATCATGGTTACTTGGGTTGTTAAGGCGATCGTTGCCTTCAGTGCCTTTTATGTTGTGATTGTAAGACTTGTGACCTCTGCGATTGTGCCATGTTGCCATAAAAATCACTCCTTAAAAAGTTTGTTTACACGTCGAGACGAGCATTTCATTAGGAGGAGTCGAAAAAATTTTTTGCGTTGCGAATGAATCCGTTGCCGCTTACGAGTTCGATATTCATGAAATCACCTCCCAGAAAGTTTTTCGCTTATATATACGTCGAAATGAGCATTTCATTAGGAGCTGTCAAAAATTTTTTACAACTCGTGTCTGCAGGCATCACTACCGATGAAATTTTCAAGCCCTGCACTTCTTTTTACGCAGGTAATATCATTTCGTTACAAATTTTTTATTGCTGAGTGAAGAATTTTTTTGCTCACCGATCATTTAACACTTCTAACTGTCTTTCGCAACCTCTTCATCTTCGGATTGCGGTTTACTCATGATTTGGATATTTTCGGGCGCGACATGCAAACTTACCTGCTCGCCGACTTTTCGTCCCGTCGTCGATTGAATCAACCACTCAAAACCGTCCGCCTCAACATTTATATCGTAAGACATTCCCCAAAAAACTGCGCGGGTAACAACGCCGTTGAAAGCTCCTTCCTGCGGCGCGGCAAGTTTAATGTCTTCGGGGCGAATCTGCACGTCAACGGGGCAATTTTCGGGAAAGCCGCTGTCAACGCAAGGATATTCTCTGTCCAAAATCTTAACAAGCCCGTCGCGAATCATGACGCCGTCAATTATGTTGCTGTCGCCGATAAAATCAGCCACAAATGCATTTTCCGGCTCGTTGTAAACATTTTCGGGCGTGCCGACTTGCTGAATGTAACCTTGATTCATGACGACAACGCGGTCGCTCATCGACAAAGCTTCTTCTTGGTCATGTGTCACAAAAATAAAAGTTATGCCCGTCTCCTTGTTAATGCGGACGAGTTCCCGCCGCATGTTCCGACGCAATTTCAAATCCAACGCGCTTAAAGGTTCGTCAAGCAATAAAACTTTCGGCTCGTTGACGACGGCGCGGGCGATAGCAATTCGCTGTTGCTGACCGCCGCTTAAACGTGTCACGTCGTGTTTTTCGTAACCTTCGAGATTGACGAGCTTAAGGGCGTATTTAATTTTGTCGCGAATATAATCCGCACTTTTGCCCGCAATTTTCGGACCGAAAGAAATATTTTCCTCAACGTTCATGTGAGAAAAGAGAGAATACTTTTGGAAAACCGTATTAATCGGTCTTCGATTCGGCGGAAGATTTGTAATGTCTTTTCCGTCGAAAATCACGCGTCCCGTGTCGGGCATTTCAAAGCCGCCGATTATTCGGAGCATCGTTGTTTTGCCGCAACCCGAAGGACCCAACAGCGTAATAAATTCGCTCTCGTGAATCGACAAATCAATTTCGTCGAGCACAAGCAAATTTCCAAAAGACTTGGCGACATTTTCCAAGCGTATAAGTTCTCTTTTCATTTCCCAGCAACCTTTCTGTCAATTAGGAATTATGAATTAGGAATTAGGAATGAAAACTTATCCCTTTTCCCTTTTCCCGTTTCCCTTTTCCCTAAAAAAAATTTGCCGCATTTTACTAAAAAACGGCGTCTCAATCAAGAAACGCCGCCAAAGATTTTTATCGTCAAAAAATTTCAGCCGAGAATCTCCGAAATTTTTTTGTCGGGATTTTTCATCGCAATTAAAATTTCGTTCATTGTTTCCGCAAAATTTTTCATTGCCGCCTCCGAATAACGGCTTGCGTCATAATCCAAAAACAATTCGTAAAAGCCCGTGTCGGTTTCGTCAATTTCAATGTCCAGCGCGTTTTCGGCGGCGGAAATTTCATTGGGCGGAAGGTAAATGACTTCAGAAGTTGTGTCCGCAATTACCAAATCTCCGTTTATATGCTTTTGGAAAATAAAACTGACGCAATCATCTTCAAGCCCGTTGTTGTAAACCACGTCCAAACTTTTGCGATAAGTCATGGAAATTTGCGTTTGCCCGAACAATTTATTCAAGAACTCGCCGACCGAAATGTCTTCGTGAAAGTCCCATGCGCAGGGAAATTGCTCCAACATCAAACCCATCAATCGCCGCTCGCGCATTGTCGTTCGCCCGTTGTGAATCCAACTCATAATTGATTCTTTCGAGCCCGTGATTTTCGCCAAAGTCAACATGCTCGCGCCCAAAAAATAAATGTTTTCGTTGAGGCGACTTTCTCTGAAAAATTCGTTCGAGATATTTTTTAACTCGTAATCAAAATTTCCTTGCGTCCAAGCCGCCACGCCTTCAACGTCAACGGGCGGCAAATGTTTTTTCTCGTCGAAGGACGCCAACATTTTTTTCCAATAATCGTGTCCTTCGGCGAGTTCGTCGGGCGAAATTGCGGCTTCTTCTTCCACGTATTCGGCATAACTCGGAAATTTTTTCTTGTTACGACCGCGATAGGCTCCTTCAACTTCGCGAGTAAATAAATATGATGCCGCGACGCCGTCCATTGTCGCATGATAAAAATCTGCGTAAAGAAAAGATAATTCGCGCCGGGCGTCTTGAAAATGTAAACGCGATAAAGCGGCTTGTCAATCAAATCGTAAGGCTCGGTTAAATATTTTTGTATAAACTGAAATTCTTCGTCCGTCCATTCCTCAATTATGACGGGAAAAATCTCGCCGTCGAAAGTTTGACAAAGATTAAATGTTTCGGGATGAAAAACCAATCGGCAACGAAAAATGTCATTAGAATTCAAAATTTCGTTAATCGCCTCTTCAAGGCGTTGAACATCAATTTGCGGCGAAAGTTTAAAAAGCCCGCCGATATTCATCATCGTCGACTTTGCTTTGTTGAAATGCGTATCGACCAGCCAACGTTGAATCGGGCGCAACGGATAATATTTCATAAAAAATCCTCCTCCTCATAAAAACTTCTCAAGCATTATAGCATAAAAAAATCCCCGCCGCATTGTCGGGGAAAATTTTTTGCACTTTTAAAAAGTGCGCAAACAGCTGACGCGGCAACGTGACGTTGCATCCAAATGTCGCGCCTTGCCGTTTAAAATTTTGAATGTGTCAGCCGCGATTGTACGCAACGCTGCGCATTGCTAGCCTCATAACTTCTTTTCGCCGTGCCGACATGAAAAATTTTTGTCGGTTTAAATTGTATGCAGTCTTATCGAAGAGGTTCCGCCTTCACCGTATTTCATGCCCGCCGTTAAAATGACGAGATCTCCCTTTTGAACAAAACCTTTTTCAAGCGCACTTGCAGACGAATAATCAATCATTTGCAAAATGTCGAGCCAAGGAGTGCCGGGAATGGGATAAACGCCCCAACGCAAATTCAAATGGCGAGCAACTTGATTGTCGGGCGTGAAAGCGATAATCGGAGCCTTCGGCTTGTATTTCGAGACAACGCGGGTTGTATATCCAGATCTTGTCGGAGTGATAACGGCGTTTGCGCTCAATTCGTAGGCAAGCTGAACTGTGGCGTGCGCAATCGCGTCTGTGCGAGAATTTTTTCTGTGCATTCCTTTGTTAAGGAAAATTTCTTTGTATTCGAGAGATTTTTCAATGCGCAGGGCGATTTGATTCATCATAGCCGCCGCCTCGACGGGATATTTTCCGCCGGCAGTTTCGCCGCTGAGCATGATAACGTCCGCGCCGTCCAAAATCGCATTGCCGACATCAGAAACTTCTGCGCGGGTGGGACGCGGATTAATCGTCATACTTTCGAGCATTTGAGTGGCGACGACAACGGGCTTGCCGACCGCGTTGCATTTCTTGATAATATCTTTTTGGATAATCGGCACGTCTTCGGCGGGAATTTCGACGCCCAAATCTCCGCGAGCAACCATAATCCCGTCGCTTGCCGCAATTATCTCATCAATATTTCTCACGCCTTCAAGATTTTCGATTTTGGAAATAATTTCCATGTGCCCTTTGTTTTTTACGATTAAATCGCGAAGAGCCTCAACATCGGCAGCGCGTTGAATGAAACTTGCGGCGACAAAATCCATGTCGTTTTCAATTCCGAAGAGAATATCTTTTTCGTCCTGTTCGGAAATGGCGGGGAGACCGAGCGCGACGCCGGGCGCGGCAACTCTTTTGCGGGAACTCATTTTGCCTGAATTTAAAATCGTCGTGTAAATGTCTTTGTCCTTAATTTCGTCAATGCGCAATTCGACAAGCCCGTCATTGAGCAAAAGTTTTTCGCCGACTTTGACTTCCGTATAAAGCAATTTGTGCGTGACGGACGCTTGCGTTTCGTCGCCTTGAATGTCTTCGTTGCGGAGAATAAATTTGTTTCCTTCGACGAGCTGAACGGAATCATTTTTGAAGAGCCCCAAACGCATTTCGGGACCTTTTGTGTCGAGAATCAGCGAAATAATTTTTCCCGACTTCTGCGCGGCGGCTTTAACGGCGTCGATGCGTTTTTTATGCCCCGCGTGATCTCCGTGCGAGAAATTGAAGCGGGCGGCGTTCATTCCGTTTTCGATAAGCCCTTCGATAATTCCCGGCGCGTCGGTTGCGGGACCTTGCGTGCAGATGATTTTGGTTTTCTTAAGCATAAACCAAACCTCCTTAAAATTTTTCCCATTATACAAAATTTCTCCGCGCAGGCAAAATCAATTTGAAAAATTTTTTGCGGAAAAAACGGGCAGGGATCACAACCTGCGATCCGAATTAGAGTCTGTTAGTAAATTTAGCAAGTGACGGTTCTTTTTCCGCCTGACTTCGTTGTTACGCGCTAGACGTAGCGAACTACGCCGTCGCGCTTACGCCTCGTCAGTCGAAAAAATCCCTCGTCACATCATGATTTTGAGTTTACTAACAAACCCTATAAAAGCGAGAAAATTTTTCGGAGGAACGAAATGTCAATCCTTTTGGCTCTGCTCGTCATGCTGATTCAACTTTCGGATTTTTATTTGATGTACATTCCATTTCGTGAAGGCATGAAACACGCCGAACGAAAAAATTTATTGTTTGGGATGCTTGCCTGCGGAATTTTAAGCTTTATCGGAAGTGTTTTTATCTTTTCAAACTGCGGAATTACTTCTCACATTTACAAAATGCTTTTGATGTTGGGTTGGATGCCTTATTTGATAATTTTTATGCTGATTGTTCGGCGAAATATTCTTCAACACGTCTTTATTTTCGGAATGTCGCGAGTTTGGAGCATCATACTGCATAATTTTTCCGCGATAACAATCGTTTTGCTTTTCGACGGCTTACACGAGATACTTTTTTCCCACGCGATAATTTATCTGATACTTTTCGCCGCATTTCTGCCGCTTTCAAGACGTTACTTGGTGAAATTGCTCCCGCCGAAAAAACTTTTCGCCGATTACGGAGCACCCGTCGCGTTTTTGCCGATTGTAATGACTTTAAGCGTGACTCTCCTTTGGTCGCAGGAGCCGCTGATTCATTCTTGGCAGGAAAGATTATCCAGATTTTATTTGCCGTTCGTGTTTTTCTTTTTCTATCGCCACATTTTGTTGACGACAGATCAATTACAGGAAGAAAAACGCACGAAACAAAATTTGCGGCTGATGAAAGAACAACTCACGGCTTTAAGCGAATACAATCGACTTATGCAGGAAAATCGGGAAAAAGTTGCGGTAATGCGTCACGACCTGCGCCACAATTTCAAACTGATTTACTTGATGCTTCAGGAAGGAAAAGTTGCGGCGGCTAAGGAATATATCGGCAAGCAGGAAGAACTTCTCGGCAAGACGACGATTAAAAATTTTTGCAACCTGCCTTTACTCAATGCCGCGTTGTCGATTTACATTCGCCGCGCAGAAAAGCTCGGAATAAAAATCAGCCACAAGATAAATTTGCCGTTCAAAATTTCGGCGGACGAAAATGATTTTGCTTTAATGATCTCAAATCTCTTGGAAAATGCCGTCAATGCGAGCTTGCGTCAGCCGAGAGAACGGCGAGAAATTTCCGTGACGATTCAAAATGTCGGCGACCAATATGTTTTGATGATTTCAAATCGCTTTGACGCGGAAATAATTTTTGACGAAAAAAATTACCCGTATACTTCGCGGGAAGGGCACGGGCTCGGTATGGCGTCGATTAAAATTTTCGCCGAAAAATATAATGCTTACACGGATTTTTCTCATTCAAACGGAGTTTTCAAAGTTGCCATGTATTGGCGGGGTTAATCGCCATCAAATGCGACATGTATTTTAACTTCGCCGCCTTGCTTTTGCGTTGACTGATTGGAATTCTTGTCCCGTCGTTCAAAATAAAATCTTCCTCGTCCATTTGCTTGATAAATTCCATGTTGACAAGAATTCTGTGATAACATTCGACGAAACGCAAATCATTTTCCAACTCCTTAAAAAATTCGTCATAAGTCATTGCGACGGAAATTTTTTTATTCGTAAGGTGAAGGCAAAGATAATGTCGCTCGTCAATGTCCGCGTAGAGAATATTTTTGTAGGGAACGGAAATTTCTCCGTCGCCGATAACTCGCACGGACAATTTTTTTTGATTCTCCAAGAGTTTAGGGAAAATGTAAGAAAAAGTTTTGGAAAATTGCTCGGCGTTTTCGGCAAGCGGCTTGAGAAAATAACCGACGGCGAAAACTTTATACCCTTCCAAAATATAATCTTCGCTGTTCGTCAGAAAAATTATTGCGACGTTGCGATTTTGGCGGCGAATAATCTCGGCGATTTGAATTCCGTTGAGCGGCTTCATAAAAATATCCAGTATCAGCAAATCATATTCGCCGCTCTCGAATTTCCCAAAAAATTTTTCCGCCTCAGTGAAAGTATCGATACAAATTGACTTGGCTTCTTCCGAAAAATGTTCTCGGAGATATGCCTTCAAAAAATTTTCCGCCGATCTCAAATCCTCAAATTGATCGTCAACAAGAGCTATGTTCATGAAAAAATCTCCTTACACAGGCAAAAAGTCGGACGTTTTATCTGCGCCGACTTTTTTTGTTGTCGGTAAAGAATCGAATGCGTTCCAATTAAACCACAGAATTTCAAAAAAAATAAGCCGCGCCCGAAAAGTGAAGCAAAAATCCCAAAAGTGATAACGTGATTTCGATTTAAAAAGATTATAATTCGGCGGAGGTGTTGAAAATGCGGCTGATAAAAGATTGGGAGATATTGAAACACGGCAGACGAACGGATTTTGTGATCATCACGGCGATAACTTTGATATTTCTGCTGGTAATAGGAATGAATGTGCGTCTGATATTTCAAATGACCTCGAATCAAGCGGAGGAGATCGGGCAGGCGCAGTTGGAAATAATTCGCTCGGATTTTCAAGGGACGTTGCAGACGGCGGAAGCCACAACGACAAAATTGGCAATGGAGACGGAGCAATTATTGAAAGCCAAGACTCCGTTTGAGGAAGTCAAAAATTTTTTCGATACGCGCAAACGCGAGCAGAAAAATTTGACGGACGGAGTATGTTTCAATGTCTACATGGCGAACAATGATTGGACGATAATTCCGGATTTTGACATGCCGCCGGAATATCACGCGACGGAGCGGCTGTGGTACAAGGGCGCGGCAGAAAACCCGGGAAAAATTTACATAACGGAGCCTTATATCGATGCAATGACGGGCATGATGTGTTACACCATGTCGAAAATGTTGCCCGACAATAAAACGGTGGTAGCGATAGACTTCAACTTTTCGGAAATACAATTCATGATTCGGAAAATGGGAGCGACAAGCGACAGAAAAGCTTTAATCGTGACGAAAAGCGGAATGATCATCGGCTATACGAATATGGGTTTTGTCGGCGAAAAACTTTCGGAGAAATTGCCCGGCTATGAGGGCGTCTTGAATCGAATTGTGCAAGCCGGAGATCATGAAAGTTTTATAGCGAAAATCGACGGCGACGAGCATACAATTTTCAGTTCGTCAACGAATAACGGCTGGTACATGATTTTGAGCGTGGATAATTGGGCATTTCACAAAAACAGCTACATGCAAATGATTTTTACGACGCTTTTAAGTCTGCTGATGATGTTGACGATAATTATTTTTTATCTGAACGCGATGAAAAACGGCTTGCGGGCAGAAACGGCGTTGAAAGTTAAGGAAGAATTTTTATCTCGGCTAAGTCACGAGTTAAAAGCTCCGTTGAGAAATATTTTGGACTTATCGAGTACGAAAACTGTTGAAAGCGACGCCGACCCTGCCGAATGTGCGGCGCAAGTTCGCGAATCGGCGTTGAAACTCTCCGACATGCTGGAGAATCTGTTTTCGTTTTCAACGATAATATCAAATGACAAGAAAAATTTATCAGCCGAAAAAAATTTTCAAGACAAGGAACTTTCAAAAGTCAGTCACTACGCCCGAATTGGCGTTATATCGGTTTTAATCGCGGCGATGATATTGGCGTTCGGAATATGTTTTACAACCACGACGAGTTGGGGCGATACGAAAATGAATCGCGAAGTTGACAACTACGAGAATCAACTTTCAAATTGGATAGAAAATCAGCAAGCGATTTTAAGCATGTTCGTAAATCTTTTGAAAGAGCACCCCGAATTGATGGACGATTATCCCAAAGCCGTTAAATTTTTGAATGATTTGGCGAAACATTATCCCGAAATTTCGGTTTGCTATCTCGCCAATCCTTACAAGGAACATAATGTCATCATGAACAACGGTTGGGAGTCGGACGATCCGAATTGGCATGTTGACAAGCGACCGTGGTACATAGAAACAGAAAATTCGGCGGCGGGCTTCAGTATTTCCTCGCCTTACTACGACGCGCAAACGGGGCTTTACTGTATAACGATGGCGCAAGTGATTTTCAACGATAAAAATGAGTTTGTCGGTATCTTCGGCATAGATTTTTATATTGACCGCTTGATTCAAGTTTTGGGCAAGAGCTACAGTCGGGACAATTACGCTTTTCTTGTGGATCGCAACGGAATTATAATCAATCATCCCAATGTGAATTATCAGCTGTCGAAAAGTCGCATGACTGATATTGCGGGCACAGAATACGCCGGAGTTTATGAGAGCAAAGAAGTTAAGACTTTTCGCGATTACACGGGAAATTTTATGGCATGTTTGACGAAAAAAAATGTGGTATCGAATTTTACGGTTGTCGTGGCAAACAGTTGGTGGAACATTTACGGAAATATTATCCTTTTGGGCGTTATGTTCGTCTTATTGCTCGGAATTTGCGTTGTTATTGTCCATTCGCTGATAAATCGACAGCTTAAATGGCAAGAAACGGTAAATTTGCAACTGAAAGCCGCGTCGGATACGGCAGTTGCCGCCAGTCAGGCGAAATCGCAATTTTTGGCGCAGATGTCGCATGAAATAAGGACGCCGATAAATGCGGTGCTCGGCATGAACGAAATGATTTTGCGCGAGAGCAAAACGGAAGAAATTTTGGATTATGCGACGAATATTCAGAGCGCAGGGCGAACTTTATTGAATTTAATCAATTCGATATTGGATTTTTCAAAAATTGAGGACGGGAAAATGGAAATCGTGCCTGTTCGCTACGAAACAATGAATTTAATTGATGATTTGGTAAATATGACGGCGGAGCGGGCAAAAAAGAAAGGATTGGAGCTTAAAACGGAGATAGATTCGCGGCTTCCGAAAAGTTTATACGGCGATGACGTGCGATTGCGGCAAGTAATCACAAATATTTTAACGAACGCGGTTAAATATACTCATGCGGGCTCGGTAACATTATCGATAAGCGGCAAGGAAATTGACGCGGACACATTAAATTTGCGGGTAAAAGTTACCGACACGGGCATAGGAATTCGCGAAGAAGACATAGACAAATTATTTTTATCGTTTCAGCGGCTTGATGAGGAAAAAAATCGCAATATCGAGGGCACGGGGCTTGGAATATCGATAGTGCAAAAACTTTTGGCGATGATGGGCAGTCAACTGGAGGTAAAAAGCGTTTACGGCGAAGGTTCCGAGTTTTCTTTCGGGCTGATACAGAAAATAATCGACAAAAACGAGATCGGCGACTATGAAAAGCACGAAAAACGCATTGAAAACGATTCGGAAAAGAAATTTTTGACGGCAGAAGGCGCGAAAGTGCTTGCCGTCGATGATAACGACATGAATTTAAAAGTTATCAGCGGTTTACTCAAGCGGAATAAAATTTTCCCCGATCTTGCCGACAGCGGCGCGCAGGGCATTGAACTTGCACGGAAAAATTTTTACGACATAATTTTTTTGGATAACATGATGCCGGTAATGAACGGCGTCGAGACGTTGAAAAAAATGCAGGCGGAGAAAATATTGAGCGAAAAAACTTCGGTGATCATGCTGACGGCAAGCGCAATGGCGGGAATGCGCGAAATTTATTTGCAAGAGGGCTTTGACGATTATTTGAGCAAGCCGATAGACGTTCCGGAGCTTGAAAAGATGTTGGAAAAGCATTTGCCCGCCGAAATGATAAAATTTGAGAGCGAGGAGCCGAAAAAAGCCGTGATTGAGGAAATTGAAGAGGAAATTCCCGACGGATTCAATAAAAAAGAGCGGAAAAAGTTTTCGGAGACCTGCGCGGATATAAATTTGGACGTCGGCTTGAAATATTGCATGGACAGCAAAGAATTTTTCGTACAAATGCTGAAAAAGTTCACGGACGAGAAAAAAGCCGCGAAAATTCAAGAGAAATACGACGCGAACGATTGGAAAAATTATCAAATCTTGGTTCACGCGTTGAAATCAACTTCGTTATCAATCGGCGCGGAAAATTTGAGCGAGCAGGCGAAAAAATTGGAGTTGGCGGCGAAAGACGGCGCGATTGAAGAAATTTTGGCGAATCATGCGGATTTAATGGCGGAATACAAAAAAATTCGCGAGGAGATAAAAAAATGGCTTGAGGAGGTCGGCGCATGAGCAAAATATTAATCGTCGACGATGAAGAAATGATGTTAATGTTGGCTGAACACATTTTATCGACGAAATATGAGATTTTGACGGCGACAACGGGCGCGGAAGCGATAGAAATTTTTGAAAAAGAACATCCCGACATGATTTTATCGGATTTAATGATGCCGGAGATGGACGGCTACGAATTACACAGGATTTTGCAGGAAAAAAGCGCGAAACCTGTACCGATAATGTTCATGTCGGCGGATGAAAGCGAAGAATCGGAAAGTCGCGGCTTTGAAATCGGCGCGGCGGATTATATTCACAAGCCGTTGAAACCAGACGTGCTTTTGCGGCGAGTCGGAAACATAATCGGGCATTTAAACCAAATTCACGGGCTGGAAATGGCAGTTTCGACGGATTCTTTGACAAAATTGCTGAATAAATCGGCGGCGCAACGAGAAATCGGGGAAATGGTAAAAAAATCGGACGGCGCGTTGCTGATGATAGATTTGGACAATTTTAAGCTGATAAATGACATTTACGGGCACATAACGGGCGATAAAATCCTAATTTCCTTCGGAGAATTGATAAAAAAAGTAATTCGAGCGGAAGATTTGGCAGGAAGAATGGGCGGCGATGAATTCATAGCATTTTTGCAGAACGTTGAGGATGAAAAAATTTTAACGTCGAAGGCGGACTTTCTGAACACGAAAATTTTAAAATCTGCGCGGGAAATGCTGGGAGAAAATATGCAAATTCCGTTGGGAGTGAGTCTCGGCGCGGTATTTGTTCCCGACGAGGGCAGAGATTTTCAAAAACTTTACGAAAAAGCGGATAAAGCTCTTTACGAAGTCAAACAGGGCGGCAAACATGGAATTTCGATATTCGGAGCGCATAAACATGCAAAAAATAAATCGTCTGTCGAAGGAATATCGCAAATGCGGCTGATATTGGGCGAACGAAACGAAAAAACCTGTGCTTACTTCGTTGAGTTTGAGATTTTCAAGGAAATATATCGATTGCTGTCGCGCATGGCTGACAATTACAAGAAAGGGCTCGTTTTAATGCAATTTACGCTGTCGGAGGCGGAAAAAGCGGAAGAACTCAAGGAAATTTTGATTCATTCGCTGAGAAAAAGCGATTGCGTGACGCAAACGGGGAAAAATTTTTTGGTTTTATTGCCGGAAGCGGAAGATTTTGAGGCGGATGAAGTTAAGGAGAGGATATTTTCAAAGCTGAATAAAAATTTTGCGGCAGAAATAATTTTTGAGCGCGAAAAAATTTTTTGAGGAGGAATTTTCATGCGGAAGAAAAAAATTTTGGTGATTGACGATGACGAAATGAATTTGCAGATTGCGAAAATGATTTTGGAAAAGAAATTGCCCTGCGAAGTTCTCGGCGCGGATAACGGCGTTGAAGGCATAGAAATTTTGAAAAGCCGGCGCGTGAGTCTCGTTCTGCTTGATATAATGATGCCCGACTTCGACGGAATAGAAACATTGCAGGAAATTCGCGGCGACGAACAAATTAAAAATGTGCCCGTCATGATGCTGACGGCTTCGGGCGACATAGAAGACATTCAAAAGGCGGGAGCTTTGGGCGTCAAAGATTATGTCAAAAAGCCGTTTATGCCCGCCGATTTAATCGAGCGCGTAAGCAAAAAACTCGCCGAAGAACACTCCGAAGAAATTTTGCTTGTCGGCGAAGATGAAACCGAATTGCTCGCCATGAGAGATTTAATCGAGAAAAATTTTCCGCACGAAGCATTGATTGCTACTTCGACGGCGGCGGCGGAAGAAATTTTGAATCGGCAGGACATAAATTTGATAATCGCCTGCGCGGACATGAAATTTATCAACGGCTTTAAGTTCTTGGCATTTTTGGCGGACGAAAAGTTTAACAAAATTCCCTTCGCGTTGACGACTTCGGATAAAATTTTGGAACTCATTGACAAAATAAATCAGCCCGAAGCCGAAGAGCCGCCCGAAGTCAAAGAAGTTTCCGCGCAGATTGAAGAATCGTCTGTCGAAGAAAAAATTACGGAAGAAAAATCTCCCGCAGTCGAAAAGCCGCCAATCGTTGAAGAAATTGCGGAGTCGCCAATCATTCTCTCGGAGAAAAAGAAACTCGCCAACGTCGTAACAACACTTATCGGCTACGAGTTGGACGTAAAAATTTAAAAATTTCAAGCGGTCTTGCCGAAAAACAAGATCGCTTTTATAATTTGCAGAGAAAAAATTTTGGAGTGATCTCTATGAATATTTTCAAGACGTTTTTATTGATGGCGTTGCTGACGGGCTTGATGGTTGCGGTCGGCGGAGCAGTCGGCGGCTCGTCGGGCGCAATGATTATGTTGGTTATTTCAATCGGCATGAACTTTGCAAGTTATTGGTTCAGTGACTCGATTGTTTTAAAAAGTTACAATGCCCGCGAAGTTTCGGCGGCGGACGCGCCGCAACTTTATAATATCGTTGCAAAGCTCGCGAAGAATGCTTCTTTGCCGATGCCCCGCGTCTATGTGATTGACTCTGATGTTCCGAATGCTTTTGCGACGGGCAGAAATCCCGATCATGCGGCGGTTGCCGTCACAACCGGGATAATGAAAGTTCTTGACGCAAATGAAATTTCGGGCGTGCTCGGACATGAATTGGCACACGTCAAGCACAGAGATATTTTAATCGGAACAATCGCGGCGTCAATGGCGGGCGTTATCTCGATGATTGGAAGTATTGTTCAATGGGGCGCGATTTTCGGGACGCGCTCGGATGACGACAACGGCGGCTGGTTGGGATTTTTGGCAACGGTGATTCTTGCGCCGATAGCCGCTTCTTTAATTCAGTTGGCAGTTTCAAGGTCGCGGGAATATGACGCAGATAAAACAGGCGGAGAAATTTGCGGAAACCCGATTTATCTTGCCGACGCGCTGGAGAAAATCGAATACTACGCGCAACACTCCGCGCCCATGCCGCAAGCGGGAACTGCAACCGCGCACATGTTCATAATCAATCCTTTGGAGAACTCGAAAAAAGCTTTGAAGAATTTATTTTCGACGCACCCGCCGACAGACGACAGAATTGCCCATTTGCGCGAACAAGCTCGTGACATGCATTTGCTCGGCTAAAAAAATTTCCCCCTCCGATTTCGGAAGGGGATTTTTTATGGAAAAAATTTTTTATTACAAAGCTCGCGCCGCAATGTCTTTTCGATAATGCGCGTTGTCAAAATGAATCACTTCAACGCAACGATAAATTTTGTTGACAGCCCCGCGATATTTATTTGCTCGGCTAAAAAAAATTATCCCTCCAAATCGGAGGGATTTTTTTATTGAAAAATTTTTTATTACAAAGCTCGCGCCGCAATGTCTTTTCGATAATGCGCGTTGTCAAAATGAATGACTTCAACGCATTTATAAACTTTGTCGACAGCCTCGCGCAAAGTCGGTGCCTTTACCGTGACGCCCAAAACTCGTCCGCCGCTCGTGACAAGTTCGCCGTCTTTAATCTTCGTGCCCGCATGAAAAATCTTCGCGCCCAAACTTTCAGCCTTAATCACGCCGTCAATCGGCAAATTTTTTTTGTAAGCCTTAGGATAACCGCCGCTCGCCATTATCACGCAAACCGCACTTTCTTTGCTCCAAGAAATTTTTTTGTCGGATAAATCGCCTTCCGCGCAGGCGTTCATCAAATCCAACAAATCACTTTCCATAAGCGATAAAACAACTTGAATTTCGGGATCGCCGAAGCGACAATTAAACTCCACAACTTTTGCCTCGCCGTTTTGAATCATCAAGCCCGCATAAAGACAGCCGCGATAAGTAATTCCTTCCGCTTTGAGCGCGGCTATCGTCGGCTTGAGAATTTTTTCCGTAACCTGCGCGGCAATTTTTTCGTCAACAATCGGCGCGGGCGCATAAGCTCCCATGCCGCCCGTGTTCAAACCTTTGTCGCCGTCGTCAACTCTTTTGTGATCCTGCGCGGCGATAAGCGGCAAAATTTTTTCTCCGTCCGTCAAAGCCAAAACGGAAGCTTCTTCGCCGTTCATGAACTCTTCGACAAGGATTTTGTTGCCCGCATCACCGAAATTTCTCATCTCGTTAACCGCGTTCAAAGCTTCGTCAAGATTTTGCGCAACGATAACGCCCTTGCCCGCCGCCAAGCCGTCAGCTTTTATGACAATCGGCGCGCCCTTTTGACGAATAAAATTTCTCGCATCTTCGGGATTGTAAAAAATTCCGAAATCGGCAGTCGGTATGCCGTATTTTTTCATGAGACATTTCGCAAAAATTTTCGAGCCTTCAATCTGCGCGGCAACTTTTTTCGGACCGAACGCCTTAATTCCCGCCGCATTGAGAGCATCAACCAAGCCGTTTACCAGCGGAGCTTCGGGACCGACAACGACCAAATCAATATTTTTTTCTTTGGCAAAATTCACAAGCGCGGCGTTGTCGCTGATTGAAATATTTCCGACGCATTCGGCAAAATTTTTTATGCCGGGATTGCCGGGAATTGCGAAAAATTTTTCCAGCAAAGGACTCTGCGCGATTTTCCAAGCCAAAGCATGTTCACGCCCGCCGTTGCCGATTAATAAAACATTCATGAGAAAACTCCTCACTTAACGTCCAAAAGTTCAAACTCAATTACGCCTGCCGGAGCATGCACTTGAACGACTGCGCCCGCCATTTTGTCCAAAATCGCGGCTCCGAGCGGCGATTCGTCCGAAATTTTATTGTTATCGGGATCCGCCTCCGTCGAGCCAACGATCATATAAGTTTCAATTTGATCAAGTTCAACGTCGCGAACGGTTACCGTACTGCCGACCATAACCTTGCTACTCGCCGTCGATTGAATTATTTCGCTGTTGCGAAGTTTAGCCTCAAGTTCACTGATCTCGCTCTCAAGTCGCCCTTGTTCATTCTTTGCGTCGTCGTATTCGGAATTCTCGCTGAGATCTCCAAGTGCTATCGCCGCTTTGAGTCGCTCGGAAATTTCTATGCGGCGAACACTTTTCATATAATCCAATTTCTCGACAAGCTTATCATAGCCGTCCTGTGTCAGCAAAATTTTCTTTTCTGCCATAAATTAATCCTCCAAAAACTTTTCTCCGTCAAAAATGCGGCGTTCGCCCGGCTTTATCGGAGACCATATCGGGATGCCTTTCGATACCGACAAAAATTTCTGTGACGGCTCCCAAATCGGATAATCGACGCGGTGCATTGCCACGAAACTTTTTATCTTTGTTTTAGCTGCAAAGTCAATCGCGCCTTTTTCCTGCGAAAGTCCAAGCCGCCCGTCAACGGGGAAAAAGGCAACGTCCGCTTCCAAATCGCCCAGACGTTTCAACTGCCGCTTAAAAATTTTCTCCGCCAATTCTATGTTTTCGGGAGTATCGTCTTCCCAATCCCACCAGTTGAAGTCGCCCGCATGAAAAATCTTTTTGCCCGACGGCAACTCAACCAAGAAAGATACTCCGACATCCGTTGAATCAAAACTCCGAACCTTAATCGTGTCGTCCTGCCATTCGGTGTAACGTTTCATGTAAGTGATTTTTTTCGTCGGAAAAATCTTGACGCGTTTTGTGTGCTTTATGTCGTTACCGAAAATGTACCGAGAAACTTTCCGCGCATAAGCACGAATGTGAGTGCCGAAATGATCGAAATGCGCGTGCGTGGCGAAAATATAAAGATTGTCAAAATCTCCGTTGTCATAAGCGGCGTCCGCAATTCCAGCAGGGTCTTCGTAATCATCAAAAATCAACAAAGTTCTTTCGTCGCGGATCAAAAACCCGCTGTTCAACAAATAAATGAGTTCCATGAAAATTTTTCCTCTCTCGACCGAAAATTTATTTTCTCTAAGTCGGTCGTCCCCAATTTTTAAAAAGCATTACGAAGTTTTTTTAATCGCCTTCTCCACTCAGAAAATTTTTTTATTCCAATCGCCGACACGGATGAGTTGCCGCGCCGCCGAATTTAATTCATTTTTCATTAGGTGTTAGGTTTTTCCATTCCTAATTCCTAATTCATAATTCCTAATTGCATTTCAGTCGTCGCCCTTGTGCGCAAGAGCGTCTTGGATTTTTTGTTCGACTTCGGGATTTATTTTTTGATCGGTTCGGTATTTCACATTTTGACGAGCAGAACGGGTAAAGCCGCGCCCTTGAACTTCGCTTGCCGCCAAAATCAGCATGAAAGCATTTCTGTCGACGGTGTTGACGACGATTTTTATTTTTGCAATTTGCGTCATGCTGACGACGACCATAACGATTTTTTTCGGATCTCCCGTGTAAGCTCCCTCGCCGTTAAGAAAAGTCACGCCGCGCCCGATGTCGGCAATAATTCCTTCGGCAATGTCTTTAGCCTTGTCGGAGATAATCAAAATCGCCTTGCGCTGATTGAAGCCGTCAATAACTTTGTTCGTCATTTGCGAAGTGACATACATACAAATCAGCGTGAACATTGCGGAATTTACGCTGAAGAGCGCGCCGGCTATCGCGACAATCAAACAGTTGAAGCCGAAGATAACCGAGCCGATTTCCATTGAGTAATATTTTTTGAAAATCGCGCCGAGAATGTCGAAGCCGCCGGTCGAGCCGTTCATACGAAAAACAATTCCGTAACCGATGCCGTTGAAAATGCCGCCGTAAATCGAGGCAAGCATTAAATCTTCGACAGTCAAAATCCCGTTCAAAAATTTTGTGGCATCCAGCGCGAGCGAAAACATTACCGTTCCGATAACCACGTCGATTGTATATTTCTTGCCGAGAAGTTTATACGACGCGATTAAGAGCGGCAAATTATAGGCGAGAGTTTGAATTCCGATTGGCAAGCCCGCCAAAAAATAAAAAATAATCGCAATGCCCGTTACGCCGCCCGTTAAAAGACTGCTCGGCACTACGAAAATGTTAATCGAAGAGGCGGCGATAAGACAGCCCGCCATAATCCCCAAATACTTCAGAGGGTTTCGGTTGACGAGTATTGAGGTTAATCTCATTTAAAATTTTTTCCCTCCCTTCAAATAAACTCGAAAGATTATAGCACAAATTTTGTCTTTCGGTACAAGATTTTTTATTTTTTAATAGAAAATTTTTCTGTGCCTCCGACTTTTCGGCGATTGACTTCGCGATAAATTTTCAAAGCCAATTCTCCGTCCGAAGGTTGAAAAATTGTAAATTCCTTCTCCGTGCCTTCCGAAAATTATTTTCGTCAAAAAATTTTTCAAAGCTTTGCCTTCTTGTTCTCCAAAAAATTTTTCCGCAAAAAAATTTTACAACCTAAACGCGATTCTTGCAACGTTTACAAGGAAAAAATTCCGCCCGGAAAATTTTTGAAAATTTTTTTAACGGCAAGCAGGAAGATAAAAGAGGGCGGCGAATAGCACATTTCAAAAGGGTTGCCCGCAAGGGAGCCCGCCGTTGGTAATAATTTACAAAATGATAGGAGAGGGTCACTAATGACAGAAGCAACAACCACCATTGAAAACAAAACCGGTATTCATGCGCGTCCCGCCTCGGTGTTCGTGCAAAAGGCATCTTCGTTCAAATCGAAAGTTCAGCTCAAAGCAAAAGGCAAGACTGTCGACGCGAAAAGCATTCTTATGATCATGAGCATGGGCTTGGTTAAAGGCACCGAGATCACTATCGTTGCTGACGGTCCGGACGAAGCAGACGCAGTCGCCACCTTGAAGAAACTCGTTGACGACAAATTCGGCGAAGATTAATTCGCGCATCCCGTTGCAAATTCAGGGGAGGAGGTTAAAAATTTTTTCCGCCTCCCCTTTTCTGTAAGTTTTCGGAGGAAGAATTATGGCAGAGAAAATTAAAGGCAAAGGCGTAATTGCGGGTATTGCGGTTGGCAACATTTTACTCGCGGGACAAAATCTTGACGGTTACATTGCAAAGTATGAACCCGGCAAACCTGCCGCAGAGAAGAAAAAAGCAGCGGACGCACTCGTCGCCGTTGCCGAAAATCTCAAAAAGAGCATCGACAGTTTCAACGAGCAGGGACTCAAAGAACAAGCGGGCATTCTCGAAGCGCATCGCATGATGGTTGAAGACCCCGCAATGAGCGGCGCGATTGATGAACAAATCGACAAGAGCGGCTCCGCCCCCAAAGCTGTTATCGACGCTTATGAATCTCAAGCGCAGATTTTCGAGGCAATGGAAGACGAATATTTCCGCGGGCGTGCAGTCGACATGCGCGACGTCGGAAAACGCATTGCAAAATATTTGCTCGGCATCAAAGATCCCGAAATCGTCGGCAAAGTTATCGTTGCGGGCAAAGACATTGAGCCGTCCGTTATCGCGGGACTGCCCACAGACAAAATCGCGGGCGTTATTCTCGGCGTAGGTTCCACAACCGCACATGCCGTTATCATTGCGAAGACTCGCGCCATCCCGACAGTTGTCGGCGTCGGCGACGGCATCAAACAAATTGCCAACGGCGATCCCGTCATCCTCGACGGCGAGACAGGCGAAATTTTGATTCGTCCTTCCGATGAAGAACGCGCTTCCTATGACGAAAAGATTAAGAAGCAGGAAGAACTTAAAGCCCATTATGCACAGCTGAAAGATAAACCTGCAATTACTCTCGACGGCAAAGAAGTTGAGCTCGTTGCAAATATCGGCTCGCCTGCAGACGCCAAAGCCGCTGTCGAAAATTTCGGTGCAACAGGTGTAGGTTTGTTCCGTTCCGAATTTGTCTTCATGGGCAAAACCGACGTTCCGAAGGAAGAAGATCAGTTCAAAGAATATAAAGCGGCTGTCGAACACTGCGCAACCGTAACTCACGGCGAAGGGCTCTGCGTTATCCGCACAATGGACATCGGCGGCGATAAACCGTTGCCCTATATCCAAGTCGGCGTTGAAGAAAATCCGTTCTTGGGCTATCGTGCAATTCGTATCAGCCTCCAGCGCAAAGATTTGTTCCTGCCCCAGCTTAAAGCTATTCTCCGCGCAGGCGTCTACGGCAAAGCGGCTATCATGTTCCCGATGGTTATCAACGTCCAAGAATTCCTCGCGGCAAAACAATTCGTTGAAGATGCCAAGATGGAACTCGTTCACGAAGGAAAAGAGTTCTCGGATAACGTCCAAGTAGGTATCATGGTTGAAACTCCGGCGGCGGCAGTTATGGCTCCCGCTCTTGCAAAATACGTTGACTTCTTCTCAATCGGCACCAACGATCTCGTTCAATACACTTTGGCTGTCGACAGAGGCAACGCGCAAATTTCTTATCTGTACAATCATTTCAATCCTGCAGTTCTCCGCCTTATCAAGCGCACTATCGAGTCCGCCAACAAGGAAGGCAAATGGGCAGGTATGTGCGGCGAAATGGCGTCCGACCCGAACGCGGCAATTATTTTGATGGCTATGGGCATTAAAGAATTGTCGATGAGTGCGCCCTCCATTCCCCGCGTCAAAGAACGCATTCGCAATATCACCTTCACGAAGGCGAAAGAAATTCTCGACAAAGTTATGGAGATGGAAGACGGCGACAAGATTAAGGATTATCTTGCCACACTCGGCTGATTCTTGAAACCTTTGTCCGTCTTGCACGGTTCAAAAAAATCCTCGTCGAAGTTTTGGCGGGGATTTTTTTAATGCAATTAGGAATTATGAATTAGGAATTAGGAATGAAGGAACAATTATTAATTCCTAATTCTTGGGGGTTTGTTGGTAAATTCAAGTAAAAAAACACAAGCAATTCTCTGATACAATAAGTTTGAAAGGGTAAATGCTTATGGCAGATTTATTTTATCACAAAGATTTAACGGATACGCAGCGGAACAAGATAAAATTTCTGTTCGAGAAGTCCAAGAAAGAGGGACGCCCGTCGCTTAACCCTCGTAAGTTTTCAACGGCATTTTGTGGATATTGAAAAGCGGAGCACATTGGCGAGATTTATCGCCTTGCTACGGCAACCGGAACAGCATTTATCACAAATTCCGTCTTTGGTGTGAGAGTTGTTTATTCAGACTGCTGTTGCAAGCTATCAACACCGAAGCTCACAACGCGACTCTGTTTGAACTTTTTGTCGACGTTAATTTTTCAGGGAAAAATGTTCTTGCTGATTGTGCTTATTCAGATCAATCAATCCTTTCAGCGTATTAAGAATTATCGTCATATTGCCACCCGTTACGATAAGTTAGCTTTCTGCTTTAAAAATTTCGTTCCGTCAGCTGTTTTCGCCATTCACTTTTAATTTACCAACAACCTCTAGAAATCAGAAATGAAAAAAGCCTCCGAATTTATCGGAAGCTTTTTTTGTTCCGCGCAGGTTTTATTTTGTAGCGAAACTCAAAACTCTGTCAGCCATTTCGTCTTTTTCGCAAACGTCTTCGTGCAAAATTTTTGCATCGGCAAGTTCGGAAAGATTTCTTGGGATTTTGGCGTTCGTCAAGTTGTTAAGGATTTTCAGTTGCGCAAGATCGTCAACGCCTTCAATATTTTGTCCGAGAGCCGTCAAAACCGCGCTTGTAAATTTGTAAGGGCTTGCCGTCGAGGCACTCAATATCGGAGTAAAATCCTGCGTCTTGCCGCGATATTTACTCAACGCGCAGATTGAAACGGCGGTATGAGTATCGATAAGGTAGCCGAAAGAATCATAAATGCGCTTAATAAATTCCCGCGTCTCGTCTTCGGTCACGTATTCCGCATAAAAAATTTTGTCGAGCCGCGTCTTCAATTTCTTGTCGATTTTGTATTTGCCGAGCGTGTTCAATTCGTTCATGTAGCGCGTGACGATTTTAAAATTGCCGTCGGTTTCGTGATAAAGAAGTCTTTCAAGGTTGCTTGAAATTAAAATGTCCATTGAAGGCGTGATTGTCTTGAAAAATTTTCTGTTGCGATTGTAAATGCCCGTCGCAAAAAATTCTGTAAGAACGTTGTTAATATTCGACGCGCAGATTATTTTTTTGACAGGCAAACCCATTTTCATTGCATAGTAAGCGGCGAGAATGTTTCCAAAATTGCCCGTCGGCACGCTGATAATTATTTTTTCGCCGAGTTTGACTTGATCCGATTTCATGAGTTCGACGTAACCGGAAAAATAATAAGCGATTTGCGGAACGAGTCTCCCCCAGTTGATAGAATTTGCGGAGCTGAGTTTGACATTTAATTTGTCGAGTTCTTCGCGAATTTTTTCGTCGCCGAAAATTTTTTTAACGCCGCTCTGTGCGTCGTCGAAATTTCCTTTAACCGCCGTAACATTTACATTTTTCCCGCGCTGAGTGACCATTTGGAGCCGCTGAATTTTGCTTACGCCTCCGTCGGGATAAAAAACCATAACTTTTGTTTGCGGGACGTCTGCGAAGCCCGCCAATGCCGCCTTGCCTGTATCGCCCGAAGTCGCAACCAAAATTAAAATTTCTTTTGTCTCGCCGACTTTTTTTAACGCCATGCGCATTAAGTGCGGCAACATTTGAAGTGCAACGTCCTTAAATGCGCTTGTCGGTCCGTGCCACAGTTCCAGCGATCCGACGGGCGCGACGGGATTTTTCGGGTCTTGAATCAAAATTGCAACAGGTACCCGCGCAGGAATGTCAAACCAGTTATAAGCCAATTCTGCGCATTCGCCGAGCTCGTATTCCGTGTAATCCGTCAAATATTTTCCGAGAAGCCACGCGGAACGTTCTTCGTAACTTTTATCTTTCAAGCCGTCAATTTCTTCGAGCGTGACTTTCGGAATTTTTTCGGGAACAAAAAGTCCGCCGTCTTCCGCCAAACCTTGTAAAATCGCTTCCGCCGAATTTATCGGCTGAATTTTGGAACGTGTACTCGTGTATTTCATAAAAATTTTTCTCCTTTGATTGTTAATCGCCTTTGAATTTTACCACACAAAACATTTAATGCAAAATTTTTCCTGCCGAAAAAAATTTTTTACAAAGCACTTGATCAGCACGCGTTGATCAGTCAAAATAGAAAAAATTATTTTAAGGAGAGGATTTTCTATGGCATATTTTGAAAACGAAGAAAGCGGAAAAGTTATCACAGGGACGGCTGAGGCGGACGAAATTTACAACTACGGAGACTCGGTCACAATCGACGCGGGCGACGGTGATGATTTCATTGATAATTGGTATAACATCGATCCTGTTACAGTAAATGCCGGCTCCGGCAACGATACCATTTTGAACGGCGGAGACAATTCCTCAATCGACGGCAACGCAGATAATGATGAAATTAATAACGTCGGTTGGTATTCAATAATCGATGGCGGCGACGACGCAGATACCATTTTCAACGGCGGATGGGGTTCAACAATCATCGGCAACGCAGGTGATGACTCAATTAAGAATGGTTCTGACTCAGTTACAATCGAGGGTGGTACGGGCGATGATTATATAGACAACATTGATGACTATGATCTCAACGAAGACGGTTTCATTGGTGACAGCAAGAATGTTTTATTCATTTACAAGGCGGGAGATGGCAACGATACTGTAAAGGGTTTCAATGAAACTTCAACGCTGTTAATTTCAAGCGAAAATTATTATTCGCAAACGAGTGGTTCTGATGTAATTGTCACAATTGGCACGGGCTCCATAATTTTAAGAAACGCGGCTGAACTAACAAAAATAAATATCGTCCATTTTGTCTTGACCGAAGGTGACGATTTTCTTAACAACACTTTAAGCGGCGTCACGATAAATGCACTCGGCGGCAATGATATCATTTCTAACGGCGGAAACCATATGATGATTGAAGGTGGTTCCGGCGACGATTCGATAAACAACAACGGCACGAATTCAATAATTAAAGGTGGCGCGGGGGCAGATTATATTTCCAACACCGGCGCAAGCGTTTCAATCAATGGCGGAACAGGTAACGATTTAATCGTCAACCGGGGCTCCAATATTTCAATCGAAGCGGACAAAGGCGACGATTCTATTTCAAACTATGACTCGAACGTCACAATTACAGGCGGCACGGGCAACGATTCTATTTACAACATCGGCGACACTGTCACAATCAATGGCGGAACAGATAATGATTCAATCGTCAACCGGGGCTCCAATGTTTTAATCGACGCAGGAGAAGGCGAAGGTTCTATTTCAAACCACGGCTCGAACGTCACAATTACAGGCGGGGCGGGCAACGATTCAATCATCAACACCGGCGCAAGCGTTTCAATCAATGGCGGTGATGGTGATGATTATCTTAATAACGCCGTTTATCTCCATGATCTTTCGGTCACAATCGACGGCGGGACAGGTAATGACACAATTTACAACAGCGCGGGAAACGTGACAATAAACGGCGGCACAGGTGATGATTTCATTGGAAACTTGGGTATCAGCAGTGACAGCGTGACAATCGACGGCGGCGAAGGTGATGATTACATTTACGACAATCCTAACGTCTCCTATGGTTCAATGAACGGCGGCGCGGGCGATGATAACATTGTTACCTATGGAGCAAGTTCGACAATCAGCGGCGGCGCAGGCAACGATACCATTGAGCTTTTGGGCAGGAATACTTTAATTCAATACAAAAACGGTGATGGCAACGACTTGATTCAAAACTTTGACCCCTACGACACAATAAGCATCGTAAGTGACACCTATTCTTCCGAGCAGGTCGGTAGCGATTTAATTTTAACCATCGGCGAAGGCTCGATAACTTTAGAAAATGTCGCGCGCCTTGAAGCAGTTAATGTCATCAACACTTCAGGTGAAACAACTAAAATTTCTTTGACGCCGATAAATTTAATTGCCGACGACAAAACAGATTCAACCGTAATACTCGGCTCCGTGACGGAAATATTTGACGCCTCAAAACGCACAAAGCCCATTAACATTACGGGCAACGATCTTAACAACACAATCACGGGCGGCAGAAAAAATGATACGATAAACGGCGGCGGCGGCGAAAATCTTTTGACGGGCGGCAAGGGAAAAGATTTGTTCCTTTTCAGCGAAGGCAACGATACCATTACAGATTTTTCCGCGCAGGATAAAATCAGCGTCGCTTCCGCTTATGAAAATTTCTCCGTCAACGGCTCCGACTTAATTTTCAACTTCGGCGAAGAAAATTCCTTAACAATCAAAAACGGCGCGGGCAAAGCTTTAAATTTAAATTCTGTCGTCAATATTTACTCGGCGGACGGGATTTTTGACGCAACAAAAAAATCCGCCACTCTTGCAAGCACGGCAGAAAATTTCTCTGCTAAAAATTATTCCAACCTCACGACAATCGACGGCTCGCAGACAAATTCAGTTTCAATCACGGGCAACAGCAAGGCTAATTTTATCCGCGCAGGTTTCAACTCCACAATCGCGGGCGGCAAGGGTAAAGATACAATTTTTGGCGGAGACGGCGCAGATATTTTCGCTTATGCAAAAGGCGACGGCAAAGATACTATTTTCAATTTCGGCGAAGGAGATAAAATCAGTCTCGGAAGCGGCGCGGAGATTAAGGATGTCAAAATCAAAAAAGGCGACTCGATTATAAAAATCGGGAGCGGCTCAATTACAGTCAACGACACGACGGAAATTATTTTTACTGCGAACGGCGAGGATACAATTTTCAGCAACGGAATTTTTATCGGCGAAAGCTCGGCAAAAGTTCTCGGCTCGTTCAGCGGAGAAATTAATCTCGGCGAACTTGGAGTTTCAACGGCGGATGCTTCGGACGCCAAGAAAAAAATCTCAATCATCGGTTCCGATTCAGATGATTTGCTTATCGGCGGCAAGGCTAAAGATACTCTCAACGGCGGCGCGGGAGCAGATACTCTCGAAGGCGGCAAAGGCAATGACATTCTTTTTGGCGGCGAAGGAAACGATTCGCTCTGGGGCGGCAAAGGAAATGATACACTCACGGGCGGCGCAGGCGACGATACCTTTGTTTTCCGCGCAGGAGACGGCAACGATGTCATTACAGATTTTTCAAGCGGCGATATGTTGCAAATCCTGAACAAAAAAGGCACGGGCTTTGTCGATTATAAGAAAGCGACTTTCAAAAACGATACCTTGACGCTCACAATCAACGGCGGCGGCAAAATTATTTTGAAAGATATTTTGGACTCGACTTCGATAAATATCAACGGCATGAGCCGCACTGTCAGCAGTATGATTTAAAACTCTGCGCGGAAAATTTTGCGGAAAAAAATTAATCCCGTCGAAAAGTTCGGCGGGACTTTTTTTTGCCGAAAGAAAATTTTATGCTATAATCGACGGCAAGCTTAATTTTTGGGAGTGGTTGAATGAAACTTCAAACAGTCGAATATTATTTCCGCGAAGTAATTTTGTCCATGATAAGAAATCGTTGGATGACATTTGTTTCAATCGGGACGGTGGCAGTCGCGCTTTTCGTGCTCGGAGTTTTTTTGATTATGGTAATGAATATGAATAAAATGGCGTCTTCGCTCGAAAGTCAAGTTCAAATTTCGGTTTACATAAATGACGAATTGCCCGAAGAAGGGCGCAAGGAAATTGAACGCATGACGCGGGCAATGAAAAGCGTTTCAGCTGTCGAATTTGTGCCCCGCGAAGTTGCTTTGAAAAAATTGCAGGAGCGTCTCGGCGAAAATAAAAAAATTTTGGACGCACTCGGCGACTCCAACCCGCTCCCGAATGCTTTTTTGGTAACCGTTGCCAATGCCGATGACGTAAAAAAAACCGCAACGGCTATCGCTGATCTTTACGGCGTGGACGAAGTCAAATACGGACAGGATGTCGCCGCAAATCTCTTTGAAATTACGCACTTGATGCGACTTTTCGGATTGATTTTGATGGGGCTCCTGCTCGGCGCGACGGTTTTTATCATTTCAAACACAATCAGATTAACCGTCTTCGCCCGCCGAAAAGAAATTGCGATTATGAAATATGTCGGCGCAACCGATTGGTTTATTCGCTGGCCTTTTATCTTGGAAGGCGTCGGGCTCGGAATTATCGGCGGCGGCGTCAGCGCATTTGCTCTGCAAGAATTTTATTCCGCAATGACAGAGAAAATTTATGAAACACTCGCCTTTTTCCCGATGGTCGAGCAATATCCTTTCATGCATTACGTTTCAATCGCTTTAATCGGCGCGGGAATTTTTATCGGCATTTTGGGTAGCACAGTTTCTCTCAAAAGATTTATGGAAGTTTAGGTTTTAGGTTTTAGGTTTTAGGTTTTAGCTGTTAGGATTTTTCCTATAAGCTAAGGAAGGAATGAACAGTTTGAAAAAAATTTTTATCCTGATGGCGGCGATAACCTTGCTGAATTTCTCAACCGTTTTCGCCGACGACGAGGACGATTATTACGAAGAAGAATATTCCGAAGAACCCGCCGACGTTGAATACAACGAAGAAATTGATGAACTTGACCGCCTCGACATGGAAATTGAACAGCTCGAAGAAGAAAAAATTTCCTACGAAGAAGCCGCCGAAAAAGCTCGCGCAACCGCTGAACTGATTCAAGGCAAAATCGATTCGGTTTCGGAATTCAAAAGGCAACTCGACGAAGAAGCGGCGGTGGCAACTGCCGACTACGAAGAAAAACAAGCCGCCCTTGATGAAACTCTTTCGCGCATTGCCGAAAACGAAAACACTCTCGCCGAAGTCACAGCCGAGCTAAATGAAAAACATGCCGTCCTTGAAAATCGCGTCCGAGATATTTATATCAACGGACAAATTTCTTATCTGGACGTTTTGTTCGGCGCGCAGGACTTCGGAGATTTTTTAACGCGAATGGATTTGTTAAAGCGCGTCATTATTCGTGATTCGGAACTTGTGGCGGACGTCTTGGCTTATCAAACCGAAATAAAAGAAGTCGGCAAAAAACTCGAAGCCGACAGACAAATTCAAGAAGATTTGGCGATTAAGGCGGAGGATGCAAAAAATCTCAAGCTCGAAAAAGTTGCGCAACAACAAGCACTCATAGATTTAATGCAAAACGACAAGGAAATTTACAATCAGCAATATGATGAAATGATGGCGTCGTCCGCCGAAGTGGAGCGATTGATTCAGGAAAATAAATATAAAAAAGCCGCCGAAGAAGAAGCGCGGCGGCGGGCGGCTGAAGAAGCGCAACGGCAAGCCGAAATGGAAGCTCGGCGGCAAGCACAGTTGGAGGCGGCGACTCAAGCCGGCAATGTCGACGTTGTGGAATTCGGCGAAGAAGAATATATCATGCAAAGTTACGGCGGCGGCATGATTTGGCCAATCAGCGGTCCCATAACTTCAGAATTCGGTTGGAGAACTCATCCGATTTTCGGAAATGCTCGTTTTCACAGCGGCTTGGACATCGGCGGCGATTACGGCATGCCCATTCACGCCGCGCAGGGCGGTATCGTCATTGAGGCGGGCTGGATTGGCGGCTACGGAAATACCGTTATGATTGATCACGGCGGCGGCATCGTCACGCTTTACGGGCACAACGAGAGCTTAGCCGTCAGCGTCGGGCAAAGCGTCAGTCAAGGGCAAGTCATCGCCTATTGCGGCTCCACAGGAAATTCAACCGGTCCGCATTGTCATTTTGAAGTTCGACTCGGCGGCGAGCCCGTCAGCCCTTGGGATTATCTTTGATTAGGAACTAGGAACTAGGAACCAGGAACTAGGGATTAAAATAAATTTCCTTGAACGGGTTCTTTCTTCTGCAAGAAACTTTCGCAGGTTCTCAAAATATCTTGCCACTCAATCACAAAATCATTGTAAATCGTGCCTTCCCGCGCCCAATTTCTCTTCTCGCAAATGTCATAAAGCCGATAAGCCAAATTTCTCAGCGAATCAAAGTCGCCCGTCCATTTCGACAAAAGTTCTCCGCCGCCTTGATAACCTTCCTTCCTGAACGCCTCAACCAAACTTTGTACCCAAAGCCACGCACAATCCGCGTCGGCTAATTTTTTTATCCATTCCTTGTTCAGCTGATGTTTTTCTGCCAAAATCGGCATCTCGTCACGGTCGCGCAACCGAACTTGTCCCCGCGAGGAAATTACCGCGCCCATGTTTTCTAAACTCCCGACAGAAATATTTTTCGCCCGCGCCAAAACGTCCGCCTCGCCGAAAGTTATCTCGTTGAAGGCGCGTTGCGTAAATAAATCCACGCAAAATTGACTTGCCGCGTCCAATCGCCCCGTCTGCGTTCCGAAAAATTCCGCAAGCTCCGTATTGATGATTTTCAACGCCTCGCGGACAGAAAGTTCGTTGTCGTTCCTGTCGATGATTTTTTCAAAGCGCGAATAAACCGAGATGCCCGGACCGATTGCCGCCTGCGCCATGTCGACCGGCGCGATGTTCGCCTGTTGCATTATCGACAAAGTTTCTTTCAGCTCCGACTTCAAATCACGCAGAAATTCATTCTTCAAGCACAAATCGTTTTCCAACGGTCTTTTCCGACAAACCAAAACGATTGACGACGCCAGCGCGTTTGATTCGTGCGAGCGCATTCGACTTTGCATTTCCGTTCGCATTGGGAGAGTAGCGGTAATTTGGAAGCCTGCGCGGATTATCGAAGTCAACATTGTCTCCCAGCCCGTCGAAGCTGTTCCGCTCGAATCAGAATCTTGTTGTTTGAAGGCGTAATAAATTGTTGTCGGAAAATCTTCGCAAGCGACGTTGTAAATATTTTTCAACGCCTGAAACATTCCGTCTTCAAAAAATTTTTTCGCCTCTGAACTGTCGCCTTCATGCCGCGAAGGCTCCGCGATTAATTCTTCGGCTTTTTGAAAAGAAATTCGCCCGAAAAGTTTAGGATAAATATTTTTCAGCGGGCGACGCATCCAAACATAAAAAAACTCCGATAAATTTGCGTAGCCGATATTGTCGTAATAAGGCGGGTCGGTCGATACCATAACATTTTTTATCGGAAAATTTTTCAGCGCGCTGTGATTAAAAGTTTCGCCTTCAATCTGCGCGGGCAATTCTTTTACACTTCTATAAATCCAGTCAAGCATATTATCAAAGCAACCGCTTGAATTACTGAACGGATTAGCTTCCGCAAAATCCCAAGTCATTTGAATAGCTTGACGCCCAAATATGTGAACAGGTATATCTCGTGAAGGGTTCCACAAACAAATAGAATTTCCATAATCAGCCAATTTATCAACCAAAAAAGTCAAGTACACAGCGAGGGCGTCTGAATAATTTTTATCGCCGCCGTCTTCCTGCACTTGACTTTGAATTTCGGGAATGAGATCGCTGAAAGTCATCAACGCCTTCAACTGTCGATTTGTAAAAAGTTGGTGCCACTCGGTTATTCCGTATTCCTGAACTCGGAAGCCCAGAGCTTTTTCGGGCAGTTCGCCGCTCGGATAATCATCTGGCTTTTCAATGTCGGCAATTTTTTCGTGCTCGTCGTTCGGCGGGAGATAAATTCTGCCGTGTTGTCCTTCGGCGACAATCGCCATGAGTTGCGCGGACATTTTTCCGGCTTTTGCTTCGGCGCGAACATGAGCCAGCGGAACATTTGCGCCGCAGAAAAGACATTTTGCGCCGTTGCGGTTGACGGTTCCTTCGGGAATATTTTTTTCGTTTTCGTAGCGAGAAATTTCAAAGCGAATTTTATTTCCTTCGACAATCGGACGGGCGAAAATTTTTTGTTTGGTCGAGAGTTTGAATGAATGAACAAGCGGCATTCGACAAGAGCAGGCGGGGTTTGAACATTTTACTGTGCGCGTCCACAGCCACGCGATAACTTTTTTTCCGTCGATTTCGGGATAAAGATTTTTCAGTTCGTCGAAGGCTTTTTCCTTGAGAATTTTTCCGTAGTACAAAATATCGGCGGCGAGTCCGTTTGCTCCGTGCCAATCGGTTTCACTGCCGATAGAATTTTTTGCTTCGGGATTAATCGGCGGCTTGTCTTTGAATTGCGCGGGGATTTCAATCATTGCCTTGTTAATCATTACGGCGACGGGATTTAAATCTGCGGCAAAAGTTTTCAAGCCGAGCCGTTGCGCCTCAAGCGGGATTGTGCCGCCGCCCGCGAACGGGTCGAAAATTGCGGGCAAATCATTTCCGACAGATTTTTTAATTTCGGCGAGTGCTTCGGAGAAAATTTTTTCGTTGGAAGAATTTTCCCACTTGACGAGTTCGCCGATGATTTTAAAAAGTCGTTCGCGCTCTGCCTTTTGAGATTCGGGCGTAGAAAATTTTTCGGGATGCTCGGCGGGGTCGTCGACAAGCGAGGCAAAAATAACGGCGCGGGCAGTTGCTAGCGGTCGCCTTGCCCACCACAGATGGAGCGTCGAGGGGTGTCCGTGCCGAATCGATTTTTCTTTTGCCGACGCCTTGTTAATCACGTCGAGCGGCAACGCCGTTTCAATCAATTTTTTCAATCAAATCACCTCGTGTTAATGCATCAAAAAAGAAGCGATAACCACAATAACTATGCTGACAATCGTCGAAGTTAAAATCTGGCTGTGTTGCGCCGTACTGCGAATATCTTTTTGCGATTGAGCAACGAGGTCGCGCATTTCCTTCATTGAAGAATCGAGCTTATCAGAGAGTTTGTCAATTTTCGCGTCCATTTTCGCCATTGAAGAATCGAGCTTTTCGGAAAGTTTATCGACTTTACCTTCCAATCTGTCCATGCGATTTTCGAGCCTGTCCATGCGCTTATCAAGTTGATCCATGCGCTGATTGATGTCCTTTTTGAACTCGCGGGTTTCTTCGCGGGCGGCTTGCACATTTTCCAAAAGATATTCGTTGAAGTTTTTGGTTTTCTCTTCAGCCATTTTCAGTCACCTCCGAAAAGTTTTTTCGCTGTTGTAGAAAAATTTTCCTGCCGAAAGAATTTCTGGTATAATCGGCGCGAGGTGAACAGCATTGAAACTTTACATAGCCGAGAAACCGTCAATGGCGCGGGAACTCGCCGCGTGTTTGAAAAATCCTCAGCAACGCAACGGGTACATAAAAACGGCGGGCGGAATAGTGACGTGGCTATTCGGACACGTTTTGCAACAAGTGGAGCCCGACGGCTACGATCCGAAATATAAAAAGTGGCGGGCGGAAGATTTGCCGATAGTGCCGGAGAAATGGAAATTGGAAGTGAATCCGTCAACGATAGCGCAATTTCGTATCGTAAAGGATTTGATAAATTCGGCGGACGAAATAATTCATGCGGGCGACCCCGACCGCGAAGGACAACTTTTGGTTGACGAAGTTTTGGATTATGTGGGGAACAAAAAGCCCGTCAAAAGAATTTTACTCAACGCGCTGGACGAAACGAGCATACTTCGCGCAAACGAAAATCTTCGCGACAATGCGGAATTTTTTAATTTGAAACAATCGGCATTGGCACGGAGCCGCGCAGATTGGCTGATAGGAATGAATCTTTCGCGAGCCTACACATTGGCGGCGCGGCGATTGGGACATAAAGATTTGGTTTTGCCGATAGGCAGAGTAAAAACTCCGACGCTCGGCTTGGTCGTGCGGCGGGAGCGGGAGATAATAAATTTCAAGCCCGTAGATTTTTTTACAATCCGAGCGACTTTTGAACACGAGAACGGAATTTTTTCCGCGCAGTTCAAGCCGTCGAAAAAAATGTCGGACTCAAAAGCTTTTGACGCGGAAGGACGACTTATCGACAAAAAATTTGCGGAGGAGCTTGTAAAAAAATTTTCGACCGCGCCTTTCGACGGGAAAATTTCTTCGTACAAGACGACGGAGAAAAAAGAATCTCAACCGTTGCCGTTTTCTTTGTCGAGTTTGCAAGTGGCGGCGGGAAAAGCGTTCGGATACACGCCGCAACAAGTTTTGGACGCCGCGCAGAGTCTTTACGAAAAAAAATTGACGAGCTATCCGCGCTCAGACTGCGAATTTTTACCTACGAATCAATTCAAGGACGCGCAGAGGATTTTAAAAAATCTTTCAGCCGCCGCCAATGAGGGCGTAAAAAAATTAGCCGTTCACTCTGACGCCGCGATAAAAAGTCGGGCTTGGAACGACAAAAAAATTTCGGCGCATCATGCAATAATTCCGACACAAAAATTTTTGGCAATGCATTTGCCCGAAATTGAAATGAACGTTTACAATCTGATAGCGAAAAATTACGCGGTACAATTTTATCCGCTCCATGTTTATGATGAAACGGTTGTCGAAATCAAATACAAAGGCGAGACTTTCACGGCGCGGGGAAAAGTTGTAAAGCAACTCGGCTGGCGGGAATTTTACGTTGCGCCGAAAATTAAATCTGATGACGAGAGCGAAAGTCTTTTGCCGCAAATGAAAACGGGCGATGATGTTCTTCACAAAAAATCCGAGCTGAAAAAATCTGTGACGAAGCCGCCGCAAAGATTTACTTCGTCGAGTTTGGTACAGGGCATGAAAGATATTCACAAGTACGTTAAGAATCCCGAATCGAAGAAGCAACTTAAAGACGTTTACGGGATTGGGACGGAGGCGACGCGGGCGGCGATAATCGACGATTTAATACGGCGCGGCTTTTTGAAAGTCACGAAAAAAATTTTGCAACCGACCGCGCAGGCGTATCTTTTGATAGACGCATTGCCCGATGAAATGACTTATCCCGACGCGACGGCGATTTGGGAGGACAAACTTCATTCGATGAGCGAAGGCGACGGCACATTGGAAGATTTTTTGGCGGGGCAAGTGAAATTTACAAGCGAACTCTGCGCGGCGGCGGAGACCGCGAAATTTGCCGAAGCGGAAAATATTTTCAAATGTCCGAAATGCGGCAGTGCTCTCGTCAAACGCAACGGCAAGGACGGGAATTTTTTCTGGGGTTGCATGAATTATCCCAAATGCAAAACGGCTTTCGAGGACGATAGCGGCAAGCCCGACTTTGATGGGAAAATTCGTTCGGCGCGACTGATTAAAGAAGGAGCTCCGAAATGTCCAAATTGCGGCAGTGCTCTCGTCAAACGCAACGGCAAGAACGGAGAATTTTGGGGTTGCACGGCTTATCCGAAATGCCGCACGAGTTTTGACGACAAGAATGGCAAGCCCGACTTCGACGGAAAAAAATTTTTACCTACTCAAAATTTAGATGCCGCCGAAGATTTTAATCTTGCCGATTTTGAGCCGATAATTTCTTCTGCCGACTTCGATTGAAAAAAATTATTGAGCTGGCAATGCGCAGCGTTGCGTACAATCGCGGTAATTTGCTCCGAACTTTTGAAAGGCAAGGCGCGACCGCTGTTTGTCAACTTTTTAAAAGTTGCTGCAGATTTTGATTGAAAATTTTTTGGCTGAAGGCGCGGCGAGAAAATTTTTTATCAAATTTTAATCGAGGAGTCATTGACTGGGAAATTTTTTGTGATATACTTGCGAAAAATTTTTAAGGGAGTGTAATGGTTTCGACAGGGATGGATGGGGTTTGATAAGCGAGCACCGGCTCCGTGAACCGGTTCAACAAGCGGAAAACTTTTAAAATAATCGCGAACGACGATTACGCACTGGCGGCTTAACGCCACCCTGCCCGACTGATTTTTCCCGTCAGGTCGTAAGCGGGGTCAATAACGGGATACCGCCCTTGAGAGCATTGTAGGGGCGCGGGAAATTCAAAGTGCTCGGCGATGTCAAGTTTGTCGTTGAGGTTGGCAGAGCTTAAATTTTTTCAGCGACTGCGCTCGGAGAAAGTTGGGCAACAACATTTTTGGACAGGAGTTCGATTCTCCTCACTTCCATAAACGAAAAAAGCTCGAAGGTTTAAAATCCTTCGGGCTTTTTGAATTTTTTTTCCGTAAATCAGTTGAGCTCCGGACGCTGATAGAAAAACGGCTTGTAAGTCACGTAACCGATTTGCCGTGCGTTCAAAATGGATTCGGTGCCGCCGACAAACAAAATTCCGCCGGGTCGCAGGGCTTTGAAGAAATTTTTATAGAGTTCCGACTTCGCCTCTTCGGTGAAATAAATTACAACGTTGCGGCAAAGAATGAGATCGAAATTTGACTCGAAAGGGTCTTTCAAAAGGTTGTGGCGTTTGAAGTCGACAGCCATTTTAATTTCGGGCTTGATGGCAAATTTTCCGTCGGGCGTCTTGGTGAAATATTTTACTTTGCGGTCGGAGCGCATGGCTTTAATTTCGTCGGCGGTATAAATGCCCTTCTTCGCCTTGCCGATAATTTCAATGTCGAGATCTGTTGCAAGGATTCTGTGGCGTTTGCCGGGCGTCAACTCTTTCAAAATTATCGACAAGGAATAAGGTTCCGCGCCGATTGAACAGCCCGCGCTCCAAATATTTAACGAGTCGTTGCGCTTCAAAAGATAAGGAATGATGTCCGATTCGACCATGTTGAACTTATCGGGGTTACGGAAAAATTCCGAGACGTTGATTGTCAGATACTCAATGAAGTCCGCGAATTTTTGTTTATCTCTTACCGCGTCGCTGAAAAAGCTCGTGTAACTTTTGAACGGAGTCTTTTGAATGAGATTGTTGATGCGCCGCCGCATTTGCTGTTCCTTGTAAAGTTGCAAATCGATTCCGGTTTTGCGATTCAGTTGTTGCTTAAAAAGTTCCCAATCCTTGTCGTCCATGATTTTTCCTCCTTAATTGATAATTTGTTTGCATTGTAGCAAAGACTAAGGATAATTTCAAGGTTAGGTTATAGGTTTTAGGTTTTAGGTTATAGGTTTTAGGTTTTAGGTTTTAGGTGTTAGATGTGAATATTACGCTAAAAATTTCCCCGTTGATATTGAAAGAAGTCGAGTCCGAAATATTTTTGAGAATAATTTTACCGCCCCCGTTAATCGCGAGCGTCAAGGTATCGTTTTTGAAATTTGATTTGTAATCAACAAAGCCTGTGCCTTTTTTGTTAAGAATTTGTAACATGTCGCCGCTTGAAAAATCGGTAATGACATCTGAACCGTCCCC
>FLNX01004389.1_pt1 | contig 36617 bp, 18 predicted proteins | sample 1140341 | NCBI WGS metagenome assembly FLNX01 (sample SAMEA3878208, study PRJEB12797) | bioreactor metagenome | biome: Moose rumen | place: Sweden | collected 2011-10 | reverse complement strand
GATACAAAGGGCACCCTCCCAAAATGGGAGAGTGCCCTTCTTACTTCTTACATCATCCATCAAACCTCTTACATCTCCTTTCCTATCACGACATGGGTATTACCCGTTACAGCGGCATTGTTACCACCGCCATAGACGTTACCCACGATGTTGGCGCCCTTGATGGTGTACTTCTTATAATAGGTGGTATTCTCTGCCGGAGCCTCACCAGTTGCTTCAGTGTATAAATAAGGACTGCTTTCCGTTCCCTCACCGCTACGGATGTAATAGCCTGTTGGGAAGTTTGTATCTTCCTTAACATCAGTGTCACTGGCTGCCATATACTCGTCTTCTGCTAATCTGGTGGCGATGTTCACATACGTGTCACCTTTCACAGGTGCCGCATCACCACCGCCATAGACATTATTGATAGCACCAATCTTACCGCTTTCATGAGAAGGAATAGGATAACCACCCTCAGCATCGGCATCACCAGTACGGAACGTTGCCGTCGTAGCATTCTCTTCGATGACCGTATCATTGTGTTTACCATCAGTCACATTGATATTGACCGTAGGACTACCCACCATCACGGCTGTCCCACCATAGCCACCACCATAGACCTCACCGATACTGGTGAACGACTTGATGTTCACCACTGGGTCATCATATAGTTTGGTAGAACCAGACTCAATTGCTTTTCCATCGGCTTCATAGCCATAAACGGAATAGGCAGCCTCGTTGCCACCGCCATAGAGTTTACCGATCACAATGGGACGACAACCTGTCTCCTCGATATTCACCACGATGGGACCACTGATGGTACCACTGAGGTTATTTCCACCAAACACACGGTCGAAGGTACCGTTGGTGATGGTTAGTGTCACGCCACCCTCAATGTTGGCTTCCTCAGCACCACCGTATGCAGCATTCAAACCCGGAATACATGCCATCAGCAGTTTTGCCTCGGCATCCATAGGTGCTTCCTTACCTCCACCGTAAGCCTCATCAACACAGAATTCGCATCCGCCAGCCTCTTCCAGCATAGTCACTGCCGTGATACGGACGTTACCCTTGGTGTTCGAACCACCGAACACACGATGGATCGTTCCACCACTGATCGTCACATTGGCAGCACCAGAGCCAAAGACATAGCCACTTGCAAGTCGCTCGCTCTTCGTATCAGCATCTTCGTTATCGTTCCACTCATCATTCACAGCATCATAGGTGGAATAGTTCTTATAACCCACGTTGGCACCAGGGTTCGCTTTAGTCACACCGTTGATGGTAATCGCGTCCTTACCATTACCACCACCGAACACCTCTTCTATCTCATAGGTGCCGTTGACAAGGACATCTGTGGCAGGTACCGAAGCGGCATCACCACCGCCATAAACGGTCTTGATACTCGTCAGACCGCAACCGTCGATGATGACGTGGGTCTTGAGGGTGTCAACAACAGACTTTGTATCTGGCATGTAGGCGGCAAGGTTACCACCACCATAGACAGCGGTAAGATGGTAGGAGTGGTCTTCATCATTCGTGCTTGTCTTCTTGTCCGAGGCTGTTCCTGCATGATCTTCCCAACCTTGTGTCTTATAGATATGTACGGTCACGGCATCCTGTGGACTGCCATTCTGGTTGTTACAACCGAAGATACTACCCTTGACGACACAGTTGTCGTTATAGGAAGTGACTTCTTGCTCACCGACGGTCTCAACCGTCTTGGTTCCATTCAGTGCCACCAGCACTTTACCGTACACCTTTGCCTCCACAGCGGTAACGGCGGCGACGTAGCCTTCCTCACCTTCCGTACCAACGGCATCCACTCCCATGCGACCCATGCCGCCGCCATAGACATTACCCTCGATGACACCGCCTGTCAAGTTGACCTGCGTGTCACCGGTATTGGCAAGAGCGCCACCGCCATAGACGCTGCCGCCAATCGTTGTGGTCTGCGCCATCACCGTACCACCCGCCATCAGCACTGCCATCAGCACCGCTACCACCCTCCTATACCTTATATATATAATATGTTGTCTCATCTTCTTACTTCTGTATATTCACTGTCGTCGAGCCACTGACAATAGATCTTTGCTGAGCCAATGCGACACGTTGCTTCACCTGCCGTAACAGTAATGAATATTTCTGTATCTCGTTCGCCATACTCTTACTTCTTCCGTTTTACTTCTTACATCAGACATCTGCTTATCAGTTCCTTTGCCGTGAGGTCGTGCATCCGCGTGAAGGCGAACCACCGACGGCCCAAGTCCTTCAGCGAGGCTCCGAGGTGGTACACCTCATCGTCTATCAGCAGGAACCGGTCGTGGGCACGGTTGAAGTGCTCCACCGTAACAGGTGCATACTGCGCATTGTGGCGGTCGATGTCCAACTGCAGTTGCTGGCAGACGTGCTGCGTGTATATCGTTGCCGCCACGCCGTCTGCCCGTTTGTCCAGTTGAGTCAGCACCGTGTCGTCCACGTAGTTATCTATCAGGACTATCCGCTGCTGCGCCTTGCGTATCAGGTCACTCACGAATCGGTAGGCATCGAATATCTGGCCGTCGTAAAAGATTCCCTCCACGGGAGGCAGGTTGGTGCGCACGAAAAAGTCTATCTTCTCTTGATGGTCTGTCAAAGTTTGCTTTATTTGCAATATCTCATCATGTTGTTTTTCAAAGCGGGCATCCATCCGCAGTTCCAAGTGTTCCAACTGACGGTTTATGGCAAAGCCTCTGAGCAGATAGTCCTTAATGACTCTATTTGCCCATTGGCGAAATTGCGTACCTCGTTGTGATTTTACTCGATAGCCAACCGAAATGATTACGTCTAAGTTATAGAACTTAGTACGGTAGTTCTTCCCATCTGCGGCAGTTAGTAAGGAATCCTTACGAACTGAAGTTTCAACAAGTTCACCCTCTTTGAAAACATTGCCTATATGAAGGGTTATATTGTTACGGGTGGTTTGAAACAGTTCTGCCATCTGAGCCTGTATCAGCCAAACGGTTTCGTCCTCCAGTCGGACTTCGAGCCTGACGGTCTTGTCGGGCTGGTAGAGGATGATCTCTCCCTGCTGTGGTGTCTGCTGTGGTGTCGTTATCTCGTTCGTCATACTCTTACATATTACATTTTTCATTTTTCATTCCTGTATATTCACCGTCGTCGAGCCACTGACATCGGCCAGATTGCCGCCACCGAAGACGTTGTTGCCGATGCTGGCACCGTTCCGTATGGTGACGCTTGTGTCGTTGAGCGACCTACTCTCGTTGCCGCCGCCGAAGACGTTGCCTGTCACCGAGCCACCGTTGATGGTGAGCGAAATAGCACCCGTGACGTTGCCAAGGTCGGACATGGTGATGCTGCTTTGAGTATAGAGTTTTTGAGTATCTTTATTACATGTCTCGTTCGTGCTTGTTCCCTGTTCCCACTCCCAGTCATCTGGACTCACCGTGCCAAAGCCGGAGAAGAGTCCCTTCTCACAATGATAATAAGAATAGGTGGGCTGGTCGGTCGGCCACACACTCACAGCATTGTTCTCTGCCTTGTAGCCACCGCCGTAGGCACTGCCGGAGACGGTGCAGCCCGTCAGCGTTGAGGCCACCGTGCCCGCTACCTTTCCCTGGCATCCGGCACCATAGAAGTCGCCATCGAAGATGCAGTTCGTCAGATTGTTGACAACATTACCCGCCGTGGCCAAAGAGAACCTTGCCCTTCCCACATACCAGCGTGGCACAAGTTTATTACCTGTTGAGTTAATGATATACTCAAATTTATAGGCCGTGCATATTCCATAGGTACCATTCGGTGAGAGTCTATTTTCCGTATAGAACGTAAAAGCCTGAGGGAAAATTGTTTTTCCGCCATTAGTGGTTAAATCCTTGATCGCTAACCCACTATTTTCACTGACAAACACATAAGTCAGTGAAGTACCTCCAAATCCTGCACCATAGTATTTACGGAATGTGGTACCGGTAGCATTTGTGGTGACAGTCTTGGTGCTTGTCATGTCGCCAAACTCCGGTCCGCCGCAGTAGAAGTCTACCAAACTGTTGTTGATGGTGACATTGATGTCACCCGTAATGCGTGCCGTAGATGTTGTGCCTCCACCAAAGAAACGTCCTATACGGGCATGGTCTACCTTGGCATTCATGTTTACTGCACCACCAGAGGTGCTCGACTCAGGTGTCTCCATATAGGCTCCCAAAAACTTATGTATTCTCCCGCCTGCACACCAGAAATAGATGTTGTCGCCTTTCAGTTTGCCTCCCACATGATAACCCGTCATGCAGCACTCTTCTATCTCACCGCCCGTCACGTTGATAGGAACAGCAGTGTTGGTAAACGTCTTGGTTGAGTGGTTGCCGGGGTACAACTCCTTGACGTAGGCATTGCCCCCAATCTGGATGTAGCTCAATTTTGTACAGGCATCATTGTAAGAACGCACTATCTGGGTGAAGTATCCGCTGTTGGCAATCCACCGGTTATTACCATGTCCATCGTCGCTATCGCTGAAACTCCCAGAATCTATCTCGCACTGGTGCATGATGCTGACGCAGGTCTCCGTCAGTTCAAACCATCCGCGAACCTTCCAAATGGAAACGCCGGGAAAGATGGTACTGCCCGTAACGTGCGAAGACATTCCCATCGGAATGTTCGGCACGAAGTCGAAGCGAAGCGGGGGTACGGCAGGACGTGAATCATTCATATAGGAATACCAGCCATAGTCAGGCTCCTGATTGCAGTCTTCATCTACGCTCATGATGGTAACAGCTTTCCCTGTATCAAAAATTGTCATATCACTAAAAGCATGGCGATTGTAGTGAAAGTTCCCAACCAGCACGATGGCCTGGTCATGCGGATTCTCGGTCGTTGCCAAGGCATTCACCAACGTAGTTAGACTGGTATAGACGGTCTGTCCGTGATAGGTACTGGGAACAGAGCCGCCTAACTCTGTGGCACTTCCATACGATGTGTCGTAGCCCATGTCGTAGGCCGGGTCGCTCAGATAGAAGGCGTTGGCGAAGTGGGCCTCGATGGTGATGGCGGTGACACCGTAGGGTACGATGTAGTTGCCGCCCTGCGCGAAGACGTAGGGGTTGTTACTGTCGTAGATGTCTTTCTGCGGGTTGTCGCGGTCGGCAAAGTTGTAATTCGTAACCGATGACGAAGTATTGCTGCCTACTGAAGTAATCTTCCATCCCGTGCAAATCTTTCTGTAGTCGCGTGTCCAGCCGCTGAACTCATTGACATACGGCAGCACCACCTTGCCGTAGGTGAAATCATAGCGGAGCGTGTCCATATCGGTGATGGGAAGCATGATATTAGAGTATGTCGAACCTCCTATTTTTACTGTAACATTCAGTTCACCATTTGTTCCCATGCTTGTCAGTTTCTTGCCACCATAGTCGGCACTGGTAGTAGGCAGGTTGTTGGCGATGTCTTGAGTGATTTTATGCGTATTCTTCTCCCATTCTTCGATGATAGGATAGTCTGCCACATCAGTTTTCAGCACCCAGTGACCTATCTCGCTGACATGTTCCTCTGCATGGTCGCTGAAAAGGAAATAGGCGGCCATCTCGCGGTGCGTGTTCAGGATGTGGCGGTAGAAGGGGAAGCGTGTCAGGTACTCCTCCTTGTCGATAGCCAGTTGGTCGTTGTATGCAGTATATGGAATCTTTTCTATCCTGTTGCCTTGATCATCCTTTTTATTACTATAAAGATAGTAGTTGTATTCGGTAAAGTTCTTTACATTATCAGTATGGTTGCCCGTATAGACAGGTGATATATTCGTCGCATTGCTCACATTACCATACATCATACACATAGCGATACGCACATCACCCACTGTGCCTTCATTCTTGCCAACAATGCCAGCAGCATAGCCTGAGCCGCTAACATTTGCATAGTTAAAACAATTGACCACTCGCACAGATGAGTTCGCTTCGATAAGTCCGACGAGTCCTCCAACGTTCGTTCCACCACTGACGGAACCACCCAGCACGCCGCAATTGTAGATACGAGTAGTTCCCGTGGCTTTGTTCGCTATCGCACCAGCATTGCCACTGGTACTGATAGTAGCACTGCCGACTATGACATTCTTAATAGTAGCATTTTGTGCGACCCCAACTAATGGGTGAGTAAGGGTAATAGGATTATAACCTCCGTCAATGGTACCTGTAAAGGGATTTGTTTCAGTACCTATCGGTTCACTGGATGTGAAATTATTAGTAAGGATATAGTAACCATCAAGTGCATAACTGCTTAACCAAGATGATATAACAGCACATGTAGCGACATCTGATATTGAACTAGGAGTTCCTGGCAACACGGCAACAGCCTTAATAGTCGGTTCTTCACCAACAGAAAAAGAAACACCATTTGGACTTCCTTCACCAGAGGCATCAATGTCTCCGTCCCCAATGACATAGTAGATTCTTGCATTTTCCGTAGCACTGGTGATGGTCACTTTGTTGTTTTCTGAGTCATAACTGATGACTGGTTTTACACACTTGAAAACATCTATGGGACCATAGGTTGTTACTGAAGACTGATCGCTGCCATTATCATAACTCCTTGCAGCGATGGCTTTAATATAAGTATAGCCAACCATCGAAACAGGTGTGCCGTCGTAGAGCATAAGTGTTTCCTTGATAGTATCATCGGTCAAATCAGGGGCTGCACCAGTGTCATCTGTATAACGTACATAGTATATCTTTGCTCCACCGGTAGGACAGGTCATGGTGACCTTTCCCTGAACTTCGTCATATTCTATAGCTGGGGCTTTGCATTGAAAGGTAGTATGGTTAAATGTCCATTTCCTTTCGTCGGCAGCTCGTTGCCCCTGCGTTTTGAGGGCTTTTGTACCATCACGCCACACCAGACTGTAGTTGGCATTGTTCAGGTATCTGATGGGCTTTGGAACGATGTAATACACGCCAGAGGTCGTGGTCTTGGCGATGGCAAACTGGTAGCGGCCCTCAGTGTCGCTATCGGTAAAGTCCTGTGTGACGAAGGCGTTGTCGTTGTTTGTCGTTTCGATATTTCCGGTGAAATACAGGTACTGCCCCGACGAGGCATTCACGATGTAGTAATACGTCAGCCAGGCATCGCTGCCGGCCTCTTTGAAGTACCACTTGCAGGCATCGCCGCTCTCTGTGGTGGGGGCCGTGGTGGCGTAGCCTGTCGGGGTGGTCTGCGGAATGATGCTGTAGGTGGTGGCACTGGCATTGCTGATGACGTAGTAAGTGGCGCACGTGCTGTTGCTGTCGTAAATGTCGAATGGCGGCATATTCGCATCCGCAGGCATCCTGTTGTCGAAGATGGGGATGAAGTTCCAGCGGGCAGCGGCATTGGAAGGCTCTGTCAGCCAACAGTTGCTGGTTGAATTATTACCATTACTCTTAAACAAACCACCTTCGTAAGGATTACCGTTGTTTCCAACGATATTCATCGGTTTGATGTAATAGCCGGCAGGACTTGCTGCATCATAATACCTGATACAGAACTTGTATTTGCTCTTATCAGCGTCAGCTGTAAATGTATCAGCATCGTACATACAGACAACGTCGCCCGTTGTTCGCTGGTAGCTGGCATACTCTCCCGTTTCGACATTTTGCAGATAATAGAATTGCCCACCATCCGTTATGCCTGCGGCTTTGAAACACCATTGCATGGAGGGGCGGTCCAGACTGGTGGTAGTAATCCTGTTTTGACTAATACTACCATCATAGTCTCCGGGAATCATGTAGAAGTCGGTACATTCCAAATTCTGGATTAGATAAGGATGATTAGAACCCGGAAGTACTGGCGGTGTGAAGGTTGCTTCTGGCGTCTGATGGCTATCGGATGTTCTTATGGCAATAGCCCTGACTATAGTAAGGTCATCATCAGGAGTAAACGGCTCAGTATATGTTTTCCTTGAAGTGCTTGCTGTCGGATCTGTATTGTCGATAGTATAATAGATAGTAGCAGTTTCTTCAGGATAATAGGTTATTTTGATTTTGTCATCGCTTGTGAATTCGAAGGAAGGCGTTACTTCCTCTAATATCCATTTGGAACCGGCATCACTGTTACTATTATACAAACCAAGCAGGCCGGCGACTTCAGGTTCTTTTGTATCTGCTGTCTGACCATAATAAGATGGTTTATTCCCTGCCGAAGGATTGAGCCAGTAATTCCCAGATGTAAGATCTTTGCGATTTATATTATAGGTTGAACCGTTTACTGTAAACGAAAAAAGAGAATTATCACCATCAGGTGTATCTTGAAGGTGGAAGGCTTTTCGCTTAGTATATACAGGATTGTTATAAGTTAGATACTTACCAGAGTCATAATGAATGATATAATAATAATCACCACTCTTCTCTATCTTCCAAATAGAGTTGTTATATTTATTGGCCTGATAGGTAGTCACAAAGGGAGTGTCCTCACTATTATTCCATTGCCAAGCCGTAGCACTTATGGTTTCATCCCCCCCATTGGATGCGGGAACCATATACCAGTTAGTTGCCGCATCTCGAACGTATGCATTGGTGTTATTATTAGCAATGTAATAATAACCTGAATAGTCGGTTTGCGCCCACGCCCCGCTGACTCCGAGAACCATCATCAGCAGGACAATGGCAGCATAGCGGCAGAAAGATGCCAGGAGGCTTGGGGTTTCCTCGGAGCGATGTGGGAGTTTCGCGGGAGCAAAGCGGGAGTTTCCCTGAAGGAAAGCACCGGCAGGCTGGGGGGAAACTCTCAGTCCGTAGGGATGAAACTGGGAGTTCGATGCCGAAGGACTAACAGTCCGTTGGTTACGGACTTTGATCACAAAGTGTCTGACACTTTGTGATGCCATCTGCCTTACTGCTCGCTTTGTATATCTGCTTATCGTATTCATATCTTGTGTCATCGTCGTTATTTTTTGTTAATTCCTTGCGGATTTATTTGGTTCATATCGAATAATTACCTATTTTTGCAGTGTTGAATCCCACCGTGTCCCTGACGAAAGCCAAACCGGTGGGTTTAGTTTTTCTACTCCCTTAGTTCATTAATTAGTTTGCAGACTTGTTGCACATGGTCAAGACCATAGAGTAATGACCTGCTGTCTATCCCCATCCATGCAAAGAGCCGCTGCATCTTGAGATAGATGCCGAGAACGTGTGATGTGTCTATCACAGAGTCTTGCAGGTAAAAGCAAACTGGCTCATGATGGGCAATGCGGTTACGCATTGTATTCACTTTATCCAACTCATTAAAAAAATAAGAATGATTATATCTTACCTCTGGGGTTGAGCGTTCCTTGTAAGGGAAAATTCTCAGGAGCACCTGCCCTGTTTGCCTGAACTGTATCGGCGAAAACATATATTTCCAAATGCCGAATTCCATTTCTGCGAGCAATTTTGTATGAGTATAGGCAGACTCCCTGTTCAACTTGTTATAGGCAAATTGGATTATATCATGAGTCTTGCCAAGAATAGGGATGGAGAATATTCCACCTGGCAAAATGGAGTCTTTCAGCCATTCACTACCGAGACGATCAGTAAGTTCTTTATTGATAGCATTGCGCAATGCAATCTCAAAGCAACTGATCATGGTGAACAACTCCTGTGAAAGCTGTAGGTTATAGCGGTAGAGCGTCATTGCCTTACGGGTGTCACCTCCGCAGGCCTGCACGTAGCGCGACATGCGCTCCTCTGATATGATGCGTTCAAACTCCTTATATTTCATACTAAAACTCTTAATTCATTTGGTAGTTTCAGATAAATTGTTTACCTTTGTACCCGTAATGCTTGGTAAAGCCTCTGTCTTTATGACACGTAACCAAGTTCCCGAATACCCGCCAATTTTTGAGTTGACGGGTTTTTCTTGTCCACACACGACATTTCCGAACGCCACGATCCAACTTGCGTTTTGCCCCCAAGCCTGACCGACTCCTAAGCACATCAGGAGCAGGAGGGAGAGGATATATCTTATATTTCTTTTCATATCGTGTGTCATATATTAACTTTGTCACAAATGTGTTCTTAGACTATAGCCGCTTTAACCAGATTCCAAAGAAACGGTCATAGACTATGTAGCCTTTCTCGGTCTGATATACCAATTCTTTCTCCAACAGCGTTTGAAGCGCAGACTTCACGCTACTGCTGCTGGGTAAACCATAATTCTTGATGAAGTCACCACTTTGAGGCTGTTTCACATAACCAGCACGTGCTATCGCCCTCAGCAGACTGCATTGGTTGTCTGTCAGGAAATTGAGAACTGTCTGATAGTGAGGAGCCAACGAATTGACATGAAACAGAATAGCATCAGCAACCTTACTGTCATCCTCAACCTTCACCTCCTGCTCATAAAGACGATTCAACACCGCCTGTATGAACCATGTATAGCCATCAAACGAGTGATACAAGTGTTGGAAAACTTCTTGATGAAACATTCCTCCCTTCTTTGCCTCAAAGAGTCGGCGAACATGCTCATAGTAGATTTCCTCATGCAATGGCAAAAGCGTCAAGAGTTGTGTACTCTGGTAGAAAGGTCTGTTAGGGGAAAGAAACATTTCTTCCATCATGTGCATCTTGCTGCCAGAGAATATAAAGTTGACATGATGCATAAACTGTATATGCGATCTCAGCATCGCCTCAGCACCAGCCTCAGGATAATATGCCACTTGTTGGAACTCGTCGATGGCGATAATGACACGCTTGCCCATATTCTCCAAATGAGAGAAAAGACTCTTGAGGGTCATTTCTGTCTGCATTGGAACCACATTGAGTGTTACGGTTGGCAGACCTGTCATCGGGTCTGGACTAAAGGTAGGTCTCAGCCCCTTGAAGAAATCCATCACCTTTGAAGTAAAAGACTTTTCACGTTGCAGGGCATCTTCTACCACAGCCTTGGCAAGTGTCTCGACAAATTCTGTCAGGTTTTTGGTAGCAAAGATATCAACATAGATACAAATAGCCTCCTTCGACTGATTGTTAATGTGATAGAATATGTGTTGTATCAATCCTGTCTTGCCAATTTTTCGTGGAGAAACCAGTGTAATATTACGACCATTCTTCAAGGCAGAGAGAATATTCTCTGTCTCTTCCGTCCGGTCAAAGAAATAATCAGGACCTTCATACCCTTGATAGACAAAGGGATTCTCTAATTTCTTCTTTTTCTGTCGTGCCATATTTCTTCTGCTTTTATCACGGAATCATCGTGACGAACTTTTCGTGACGAATTTTTCGTGATGCAAATATACACTTTTATCTATTATACTCCAAATCCTATTTCACTTTTTTTATTTATTTCAATGCGAGTTTCTTCTGGATGCGACCGTTATCGGCACGGACGATGTAGACACCGGCAATCGGGATGTGACGCTCGACGGTCTCACCCGGCTGGATGGTGAAGTTGGCAACGGTGATACCACTCACGTTGACGATACGCACATCGGCGGCATGACGGAGTGACGAGGTCACGGCAATCTCATGCTTGCGGATGGTGAAGAGCAGGTCGCCCCCTCCTATCTCCTCCTTCGACGGGTCTTCATCACCGAAGGCGAAGGACGACTCATCGTTATCGAAGAGGATACGGCTTGCTGCCTGACGTGAGCCGGAGGCAGGAGCTTTCTCGAAGTACGGACGGAACGGAACGGTCGTCGTTGCCGCCGTTATCTTGTCGAAACTGTCACCGTCACTGCTCATGATGTATGCGGCATTTGCATCCAGCGTCTTGCTGACGTAGTTCTTCTTGAAGATATAGTCGTCAGCTGTCGTGCCATCACCCTCATCGTCACTCACCTGAATCGTGATGCCAGGATTAGAAGCGAAGGTGATCGTCTGTCGGTCAAGTCTCTCAGGAGCAGGTGTATTGGTATGACTCGGTGTCCACTGACCGCTCAGGTCGAACTCATAGTAAGTCGTACCTGGGAATCCGATGATATATGGTACGGCATTCGCCAACAACGGATACTTCGCCAGACTGCGTTCCGTCTCATAGTAACGCTGGTAGATATCCGTATTCGCATCTTTCTGAGCATTCTTACTGTAATAGTAGTCCCACAAGAATGTATTACCTACCGTCTTGGAGTCACCTGCGGCATCCGGATAGTTAAATGCTGCGATATAGGTATCGGGCGTTCCCTCTTTCTCTGCCTTACCCTTATATTTACGGAGCCAGTACTCATGGCCCGTCTTGGTACCGTTCTCGTCCACGGAACGGCTACCGCTGTAGAAGTGGGTGATCTCACCCTTCTGCTGGGTAGTTACCAGTTCAGCGGTGAACGGCAGACTGACAGCCTCCCATCCCTTCGTCAGATCGACATAATGGTCTGGGGTACGCTGGTGCCACATACGGTAGTCGCTGTCGAAGTTGTAACGGATAGGACAGTTGAAGTCACGCTTGTCGACCAGCTGATGGTCATTGGTTGCCGTGAGGTCACTCTGTACCAGATGTCCATAGATGGATTGCGTTGTTGAGAAGTCCACGCAACGGTAGTCACCACCTTTATAAAACTCGCTATAGACTGGCTCGGTGAAGTAACCCGTCAGTACATTATAGGTCTTCTCGTTCTGCTCTGATGACGGAGCATAGACGAGCAGGTTCGGTGTCTCGTCGCGGTTAGCGATGCTGATAAGACCGTCGTCATCGAGCAACGGCTGGTAGAACCACTTGCCATTAAGCCCAAACTGATAGGCTGTATCATTGTGACCGGCAAAGTCGATAGCGGTCATATTAGGATAAGCCGCTGTCAGGTTCGTGTCATACTGGTTCTCGGGCTTGCTGTAGGCAACGAGGTTGACGGCAGGATTGAAGTGGGCGACATCCATCGTCTTGCTCTGATAGTAGGCAGGAGCACGATAGACACGGTTGCTCTGGTCGTTATCCGCCAGTCTGCCGCTGCTCTTATAGATATGTGAGGGCACCTCCTCATGTGGACGTGCTTCGTTCCACTTATAGGTCAGCATCTGTCCGAAGTAGAGGTAGTCGTCAGGCCAGATCGGATAGAAGAAGGTGTTCTCGTCCTCATCGGTATACATACGGACATCTTTCGTCTCAGGTATCTCACCGTCAGCATAACGGAAGTCACCGTCAGCGAAGCGATCCTCGACATAACCGCCACGCAGATAGATATTCTCCACACCAGAAGAGCAGTACTGTGCATGGGTCTTCTCATAATGACCAGTCTGCGGGTCAGACAAGGTTCCGTCTTCCTTCTTAATCATATAATAGGTATAGTCGGTACCTGATGCCGTCTTCTTACCGTCATTGTAACGTTTGTAGAGATAGAAGCCGTTCAAGTCGTAGGCAACAGTACCGTTGTAGAAGGCACTCGCTGGCATACGGGTAGGAATACCGTAAGTACCACTATGGTTCGTATACTTATTGGTGGCATCATCCTCCTCCTGATAGTAACAGTTCACCATCTGATAGCCATCGCCACGTGTCGGATTATGGAAGACAGGCTTCGAGGTCTTAGCCTCCGTACTGTTAGTGCTGACCCAGCAGTTCTCCACATAGCCCTTACCCTTCTCAGCAATACCGGCAGAGGTGAATGAACCCGTCACACCGAGGTTAAAGACACTACCGCAGAGGTTTCCGAACAACGAGTTGCTCAGTCCACTGATATAGTAGCCGTCACCATGCAGATTACCTTCGAAGCAATGAGTATCATTACCAATAGGTGTCCAGTCAGTACCCTCTGGTACTTCCACATTGGTATGCATAAAGAACTCCAAGTTCTGACAATCCTTTACTTGTTCGTTAAGAGAAGCATGACCCGTCAACTCCTCACCCGTACTCAAATCGAAGAAGTCCTTCAACTGCTGGGCACCGTTCTGTCCGTCCGTGATGTAAATCTTCGGATCACGTTTCACATGGGCATCAGGAATATCCACGTAGTAGTGATGCTTCCCGTCGTCCATCACCTTCGTCAGGTCGTGGTAGTTGGCAACACTGATCGGCTCATGGTTCGAATAGGTCTTACCTAAGTAGGTCTTCGCATAGTAAGCCACGTGGTAGCCATCCTGATACCAGTAGAGCTGGTCACTGTTCGGGAGGTAGTCGATACCATTGATATGACTCTCGGCATCGTCGATATTCTCAAACAGCTCCCATCCACCACCGGTGATCTCGTAAGCGCCTGGGGTTACGACAGGTTCACGAAGACCCAGTTTCGTACCCGGCAGGATGATCTGCGGACGCTTGATATCCTCTACAATAGGTATACCGCTCTTGAACTCAATATGAATATTCACCACATGACGCTCACTGACGGGAGTGACATTACCTTGTGAGTCACTCTCCTCATAGTCGTACTCATAGATGACGGTGATGATCTTCTCCTTCGAGAGGTCGAAGATGTCACTCTCACGACTTACATAGAGGGTGGTGGTCGCTGTTGGTGCGATGCCATGGATGGTGAAGTCCTTCTGATGATTGACAAGACTGCTATAGTCAGTTTCACCGATCACGACACCTACTGGCACATTTGATCCACCGCTATATGACGTGGCACCACCCACACCGGCACTGGTAATCTTCGTTCCATCAGTTCCTATCTCATAAGCCTCACGGCAGAAATAGAACGTTTGATTCTTATCACTCTCAGAGAAAGTCAGTCTGGTGATATTGGCTCGTTCTGTGTCACCCAAACTATTGTAGGTCTCACTGGAGATGGTTGTACCCACGGCATAAGGGGTGTTACCCACCTGGAAGCCATTGTTCACCACATAGATGGTTGTCTCGTCCTTCACCGTAATGGTACTATAATAACGCTGCTCGTTAGGAAGTTTCTCAAACTGTTCACGAGTGTATTCACCTCCATTACTCAATGTGACACCATTATAAGTTCCCGTATCAGTACCGTTATAGGTAGCGGTATAGTCCACTGGCTGCTCCAATGAGAACTGTGGCGGGTTAGCCTGAGCGCCTGCCAAGGTCTCTGCCGCCGAGTCGTACTGGTACTTCTGTCCGTCAGGACGACTGTAGGTCGGGTCAATCAGCAAGTCGAGCGCGTCATAGTTGAAGGAGAAGTGCTTGCGGTCATCCTCCGACATAGAAGCCCAAGCATCTAATGCACGATACTTCTCACCTTGCTTGTAGTAATTACCACCATAGAGACCTTCGGAAGTACAATAGTATGCTGGCACGATGCCCTCATTGATCTCCTTTTTTAACTCTTCATTACCAGCATAAGTTGCCAGATAAGCATCCTTATCTGCCTTCGACATCTTGGTATTGATGAAGATATACTCTGTGGCACTCAACTGGATGGTGTGTGTGCAGACGTATGCCTCATCCACATGACCGCTAAACGCACTGTTGCTGGCTTCGGTCGCCGAGATGGTAGTACCGGCATAGTAGTGGGACTCTGGCGTACTGCCTGAAGCAGGAACCGTCACCTGACTGGTCACGATATATGCATTTTCGAAGGATGCCTGACCGTCTGGCACCGCTGAAGGATAATTAGTTATCGCTGTTTGATAAGTAACATAAATATTGTTCGAGATGATTTCACCTTGTTTGTAGGAACGCTGTCCGAGGATACTACCTGTTTCGTCTTTCAGGCAATAGGTGGCGCCAGTAGAATTCCACTTAGAAGGGTTGTTCACCTTATAGGTCAACAAGTAACCTGTATCATGGCTGAGGTTGTTAGAGGAGCGGAAGACAAAGTCAAAGTCAACCTCAACATCCTTGATCTCATCATTGACTTCCTTCTTCTGGATAACCGTCGGTGCGGTATCTCTGATAGCACTATACTCAGAACTCAACAAGACCGTTCCTGCCTTGTATTCTGTATCACCAATCCAACAGTCTTCCTTCACATAATAGGTATCCTCTACGAAGAGCGCCTTCTCTGAAGCCGTCAGCAGATACCAGTCCCAATAACTGATAGGCGTATTGACACTATATTCCACGTCGTTGATGACAATCTTACGATCACCCTCCAGTTTTGTCTGTGTCGTACCGTTGTTGACAGCATAGTAAGCATACTTGTTCGGCATGACATTCAGCAGCTTCATCTTTCCATGCGATGCCGCCGTGATGGTCAACGGGATCTCCACCTGCTCACTGTAAGCATTAGGAGCACCGGTATAAGCGGAGATATACTGGTCATAGACATATACCTCACCCTTAATATACCAGTAGTGGGCAGGCACACCGTCGGCTGTCAGGTATTTGCCGCTGATGTTATAACAGTCGTCGATGATGGTCTGGGTGCTATGCACGAAGTTACCCGACGATTGCCATTGTTCCCTTTTACTATCATCCGTCTCATACTTGAACTGCTTGTAACTGACAGCCCCTTCGTTCAGGTCAGTGATGGTATGGTGTGTGACTCCCGTCCTACCGCGTTTACCATGCTCGTTCTTCGCATAGACGAAACCGCCACCGACACCAGTCTGCACATTGATCAGGTCGAGTTCGACGACACCCGTGATATAGCCCCAGACTTTCTCGTTGAGACCAGTTCCCGTGCTCTTCTCAGAGGTCAGTTCCAGATAGACACCAGAGGCGAGTGCCACCTGGTTATGGCTGTTACCATTGTTACGGGTACGGTCGTTGATATGGGCTTTCTTCCACCCGAAGAAGGTCTGTCCTTCATACTTTGGACCATAAGTATCAGTATCCGTGTTATCAGAGGTACGGGGAGTACCAGTACCTACGTCACTACCAGTTCCCTCATCACCAAAGTCAAAGTCACTACTGAGGGCACCGAGGTAGTTCACAACGTTATAGATACCGAAGTAGTTACCGTGATAGTCGCCTGTAAGATTGGTCTTGTCGAACAGTTTCTTATTAAGCGACAACTCACGGACACGGTTGATGGTATAGTTCGTATAGTCCACCGTCTCCGGCACACGGTCTGGGGCTCCCTGCAATACCATACGGCTACCCCACACACCGCAGAAGTCGGCACGCTGGATGGTGTTCATCGGGCGACCGGCATAACGGGAGCAGACACCATTAGCCACCCAGTAAGTTGAATTAGGCTCACCGTCAGGACCTAAGATAGAGACCCCGCCATCTTTTATTCCGTTAAACAAGGTCACCAACTCGTCTTGCGAGATCGTGGAGCCTACCTTGTAAGTTTTTCCTTCCTTGTCGGTACATTCCTTCTTACAGAGATAACGCAACTCGTAATATGCCTTCTCACGATCAGGAAGGACTTCATATTTACTCAGCTCGATTTCTTTGGAGATACTATAATAGTCTGTTCCGTAGTTCGTGATGTTCAGTCCACGATAACCATCCACGAAGGTCAGGTTACCATCCCCGTAAAGTCCACCGACATGGGAAGAACCGATAGTGATAAGGTCACGGTTATAGACATCATGGACAGATGCCGTCGCATTACCAAATACCGTCGTGGCATTGGCAAAGACAGTCGCAGATCCTGACGAGGTGTTACCACCGGCAAACACAGCATTGTGGATGATGATTCCGAAATCGTCTAAGGATGACCAACCAGCGGCGTCCTTGTTTCCTAATGTGTTGAGGTAAGTGGTAGGAACATAATCACCTATACCATAATCCACTCCACCATAAGAAACAGTTCCGCTCTTAACCCGGGCATGCGGTTCCACCAGCACCTTGCAGTCCTCGGTGAGCACATATTCATCATCCTCTTTTTTCCATCCTTCGTCAGTATCTGTTTTGGTTCCAGGAGTATATGCGCCATAGTTGCTATCGTCGCCTACTCTGTATTTGTAATAGTAACCTTCCCCAGGGTTATCTTCATCTTCACCATAACGTTCTCCGCGCTTGATACCTACATGCAGTTTCCTGTCTTCCTCGTAGGCACTATAGACATAACCGATATCACCGCCACCGAAGACGTTACCGTTGCCCTTACGTTCCTCGTCGCTGCTGACAGTCTCATTACCGATCTCACCACCATGGATATAGACACGGGTCTGTCCGAAGACATAACCGTCGGAATAGAGGGTACCACCCTCACCGAGGTTGTTGTAACCACGACCGCCACCAAAGACGTTACGATGGACATGACCCTCATAGAGGGTGACGTTAGACTGTCCTGCCTTATAGATACCTTGCAGGGTACGTACAGAGTTGTTCTCACCAGTGGCACTGATGACACCACGACCGATTGCCGCAATCTCACCACCACCGAAGAGGGAGTTACGTACATGACCGCCATACATAAAGACATGGCTTAAGTCCACACTACTGTTGTCGATATAACCACCACCGAAGATACAACCAGAGTCGTAGAGGCGGTTAGTACCGTCACCGTTCCATGTCTCGTCATCCAGTTTCTCCTGATAGTAGCCGTCACCTGCTGAAATATAGGATCGTGTCTTGTCTGTCGGCTCGTCGGCAAAGTAGCGATAACCCACAAAACCATTGTTCAGGGTGATATTGGTTGTACCGAACACGGCGCCACCCTCACCGCCACCGTAGGCGTTACGCTCAATGGCAGGAATACCATCTACATAACTACTTCCATCCCGTTTACCAATGACAACATGCGTCTCACCCAACACATCATTCTCAGTCGATCCGTCGATAGCACCGTCATGGTAACCGACACTTCCCTTCCATCCGCCACCATAGACATTACGGCAGGTTCCTCCCTCGATATAAGCATTGGCACTGGCGATGAAGTCGTCCACATCGTATTTATCATTCACGGAACCAGAGGTTCCGGCTGCATAGATGTCTTTTTCCACCTTTCCGCCAAACAAGCCAATAAAGGTGGTACCATGGACATCACCAGTGTTTTCTTCGTCTGAACCCAGTCCACCACCATAGGCATAGGCACCGCTACGAGTACCATTATATATATAGCCGCTGACCCAAGCACCCTCTTTAATCAGAACATTGGTATTGTATTTCTTTCCATCGTATTCGGCAATGGCAAGATCATTATCCAGACCCTCATCTTCGTAGCCATCCAAATCAATTTCTATGGAGAGGGGATTCTCAGTATCTGCAGCCGCAGCAGTCTTCCAAGCATCCACCGACTTCATGTTCATCACGCGACCGAGTTGTCCACCACCATAGACCTCATAGACCTGAGCGGTGTTGTTCAGGTTCACCTCGGTATACTGTGCCCAGGTGTCCTTACCATAACCGGCGCCATAGACCGTGGCATAGTATTCATTGTCTTTATCATAGTATACTGGTGCATTGATGTTCACCTTACTATATAAGGTACGGCGGAAGGCATTGTTACCACCATAGATACCCGTGCGATAACCACCAACCAGTGCGTCACTACTGTTCCAGTTGACATTAGCCTCATAGACATCGCAAGGATGCTCGTTTGACGTACCGTAGGCACCACCGAAAATCTTCTCCAACTGGATGGTAGAACCTGCGGGGACATTCACCACCGTACGACGGGTGACGCCCTCCTCGTAACTACCACCATAGACTGCCTTGATTTTACCACGGGCAAGGTCGATGATTGCCGAAGCCTTATGGGCGGTTTCCGCTGATTTTGCCACATCCTGGTCGACAGCCATACCTACACCACCACGCTCACCGGCACCGAAGAACTCCGTGCTGCTGAAGGAGGTCATGGTTTGTGGGATATCCACGAGGATGTAACTGCGGTTCTGCATCTTGTTCTCCTCTTTCTCACCTAAGTAGCCCTCTCCTGCGCCATAGACGAGGTTAACGGTATTGCTGCTGTTGTCGGTCGGTCGGAAGTTGACAAACGCATTGTCCAGCCAGGGCTTAGAATAGCCGGATCTCGCCTTTCCCACATTCTCGGCAGTCGTTCCTTCTCCACCAGTGTTATAGAAATAATTGCCATAATGTGCGTCTGTATAGTCATACACACCATAGCAGCCACCATAGATATTTTCCACACGACCCTCCTGGTACTCCACGTAAGCGGAGGCTTTCAGCATATCCGTATGAGACACCTTGCCGATAGCGTCGTAACCACCATTATCATTGGTGCGTACACGACTTTCGAAGTTGCCTAAACCAAGGATTTCACCTCCCAAGTCATTACCGCCATAGACATAGTCACGGACATAGGGGAAGCCGCCATTATAACCGATATAGGTCTCGGTATGTCCAAGGATATCCGCCATACAGGAGCCTGCGAAGGTGTTGAACACACGACCGTTACCTAAATTGATGGTGGTGTTTCCACAGACTGGTCCGAAGAAAGCGCCACCATAGATGAACTCAGCCTCCGCCATATCGTCATTGTCGTCTTGATGACCTCTATAAACACCAGCGTATTGACCATTCACATTAATGGTACAACTGTATTTGGGATTATATTTGAAGGTCTTGCCATTGAACGTATAGGCTTCACCCTCTCCGTTATTGGGCTTACCGATGACACCCTGCTCACCGCCGCCGAAGATCTGGAAGGTATAGCCCTTATTTAGGTTGATGGTAGTACTACCCCATATCTCGGAGTCTTTACCATAACCGCCACCGAACACGTTCAAGGCGGTTCCTAATACGTCCATACCCTGCTTGTCAAGGAGTACACCCGTATGACGCTTGGTAATCTTATAACTGTCGTTACCATAGAGTTTCGGTTCTCCACTCTCCGTATTCAACTCGACCTCGTCAAAGACGATGTTACGGTCAAAGATGGTCTCGTTCAGGTTAAGAATGACATTACCATTGACGTGTCCGCTGTTGTAACATCCTCCATAGATGTTACCACCTGTCAGACGGCGGTCAAGGTCATCATCATTACTATCTACATTTTCACCTGAAGTAACGGGATCGGTCTTTATACCTGTACTTGCATAGATGGTGTTCCATATTAGTCCTTCTGATTTATCGTCTGGATTTTTCCATCGCTTCGGCTGGATCTTCAGACCCGAGAGGTTCAGTTCCAGTTTGTCACCGTTGCTATCTGCATTACCAAGCAGTCCACCCTTGTAGTCAGCGTTGTAATCTGTTCCCTTTACATTAGCATTATTAGAGCCTCCTACCAATTTATTAAAGATGACCACCTTATGGTCGAAGTAGATGGTGGTCATTCCGCTACTGGTCATACTTCCGACGTTACCACCGCAGAAGAAAGAACCAAAATAGGAGGAGTATGGTTCGTAATCGGCAGGATCGGTTGGCTTTTCGTCGAACGTCACACTGGGCATCAGGGACATCGCGACACCATCCATATAGGAGGCAAAAGTAGTTGTGTCAGTCAAATATATGGAACTAAACTGGGACTCATCACTGGTGATTGAGGTGCTCTTCATGGTACGCAGAACACCCTCATGCTTTACCACCACAGTACCTTCCTTTACTTCCTCATTCGTCTCCACCATCCCCTCACCATTATTACCGAGGAACACTTGGTCGGCATAGACATACGAGCCGATCTTCAACTCCACCCTGGCACCTGCCTTCGTAGTGGCAAGCGTAGCACAGTTGCCACCCACATAGACGGAGCCACCGATAATGGTGGGCTTACTTTCCGTACCAACCAGACGGATAGACACCTGCTCGGCATTGGGACGGAAAGCATTCAGGGCTTCCACTGAAGTTTTTCCGACAGGTATCGTATAATATAGGTCACCATAGGTCTGGTCGTTCATCAAATAAGCATTATCCGTATAGGGATAGGCACCGTTACCTCCACCATAGACATTACCCTTGATGCTGGTATAGACACCCACGGCATTACCGCCATAGACACGTCCCGTGATATCATTACCACCATATACATTATTAATATCACCACCACGTACCAATACACGTGCCGACAGTCCTGCCGGGAACTTGTAACCCTCGCTTTCTGGAAGTTGTATGTCGTCATCAGAAGCCACATCACCCCCTGCCTCTGTCAACGGGTGGACATCTGCCATACGGCAACCGCCATAGACATTGTCGATAATCAGTTGCTTCTTATCCTCGTCAGTACCTTGTGGATTGATTTCCAGCAACAATCCCACAGGACTGGTCATCGCTCCTCGGTTACCACCGGAGTAGATATTTCTGATCTTTCCCTTTTGCAGGTTCCACTTAGGACGGATATGCATCGCCTCCAAGTTGTTGCCACCAAAGAAACTACCAATCTGGTAGGCTGCACTGGTAGGATAGGTATAACCGGGGTTGAAGCCCATCTCCTTGATTCGTGCGTCGGTCAGCAACTCATTATCTGCCGCGTCTTTCACAGAGTTAACGACCGGACTTGTATTTTCCACATAGATGACGGCATTCTCTTTCACCGTCGCATTGTTACCACCACCGAAGGCATATACCATGGAACCACCCACGATCTCCAAGTAAGTTCGGTCCAGTTCGGGCTTCGTGAGTCCGTAATAGGGGTTAGGAGTCTCATTATCTTCCAGTTTCTCCGAAGTGTAGTCATAGGCACCGTTACCGCCACCGAAGAGTTGACCGAGATAGACCTTACCTTTCTCGTTGGTTTGCTCCACCGTGTTAGATGAACTGATACGGACAAAGGCATTCCACGTGTTATCCACACCGTTGTCTTCTTCTTTTTCTATTTCCTCTGGGACTGTCTTGGTCAGTTCACTATTCGTACCTATCTGACCAGAGATATCATTACCGCCATAGACACGGTTGATAAGGATATAGTCTGAGGCTTTCTCACCATTGATATTCACGAAGGCATGACCACCGACATTCGCCTGACGAGCACCACCGAAGACCTCATTCAGGTCACCGGCATTCACAGTGACAGCCGTATTACCACTGACATCACCGGCATTACCACCACCATAGACACTACCGCCTATAAGTATCTGACCATTGACCAATGACCAGTGACCAGTGACCATTGCCGCCAGCAGCAGCAATCGCTTCAAGAAACTACACCTTATTATATTATATATATCAGTCATTCTATTCTTCTAACGTAAACGTTGGATTATCCAAGTCGGGGTCTGACAACTGGTAGAGGTAAGTAGGGTTCACCGTCAGGGTGAGCGTTACCTGCTGCCCTCTCGTCGGTTGGCTCGCCAAATCCAAGTTATCAGGAAGTTGATTCGTTGCCTCGCAGTCCTTACGGATCAGGTTCCCTTTCCTGTCATAGACATCGTAGGTCGTGACAAGGGTCAGGTTGCCGGATACCGCAGGAGCAAAGCAGCACACGAAACTGGTCGTCGTGGTCGGTATCTCCACACCCTCCACACTCTCAAAGAAGGTGGCGGAGGAGGTTCCTGCCGCAGGTGTTGTATACTCAACAGTGGCTGGGGAGTCTTCTGTCGTATTCGGTGTCAACTGGACCGTTGCCGTCATGGTCCCCGCTGTCGTGTTCAGTGTCAGCGACTTCACCTTGATGGTACGCAGTGTGTTGTAGGTAGCATCCACTTGGAAACTGAACTTCACGGACGCAAAGAGGTGGTCCAGCAACAAGCGGAGATAGTTATTGTCAGCCTTACCTCGATAGTCAAACTTTCCTTGTAGCAAGTCACCATCGTCATCCTTGACACCAGTGATGAAGCAGACATCATCGGCACTGACGGTACTGATGTTCGAGAGGGTCAGTGTGACGACCTCCCCACTCTTGCTGATGCTCGATGAAATCGGGTCTTTCTTAGGCATATAGCCAAAGATGGTATAGTCTTTGTTTTCCTCCACCATAGCCTGTGAGTGCCAGTCGTTATTACTGTAACTGATGAGTTTAACTGCTGGAGTGCCCGATACTTCCCCATTCTCAAGGACATACAAGCCGATAGCAATCTCATGGTCAGGGGTATATGCTGAATAGTCTTCAGTGACTGCACTCATCTGGAAGTCGGTGGCATGATAGTTGGCAGTATAGGGTACTACCTGCAAGGGATGCCCCTGCCGTGGCACGTCTGTACCGTCACCACCCGCACCATCGGAGGAGCAGGCAGTAAACAGCCAACAGCCCATGGCTAACAGTCCCAAACCATATTTACCAGTTATATACCTCATGACTCGCACTTGCATTTGTCCATTTCTTGATATATATCGTATACATCTGCAGGAAACCGCCACCGGCATGGTACGCATAGACGATCCATGTGTGGTTACGGCGGAAGTCGCCTGCGGCATCCATCTCGAAAGTTCCTCTCTGTGCTGCATTTTCACCTATCTGATAGGTAATCGTACCCTTGAGTTTCTGGTCTGACTCACGGAGATAGAACGGACCTATCTTGGTCAAGTCCGACTCGTCGATCAGATTCTCATACACCTGTGCTTCCTGTCCACCATATATAAATATGGTAGGATTCTCCACTTCCGTCACTTCTATACCTGTCTCTGTATCCTCCCATAATGTGGACTCTTCATCTATATTCCAACCAGTCTCCAGCGTGCGGCTCTGCTGAATCAAGTATTCGGCATTAGGAATCACACCTTCATCCAACTCTATCTTCTTGATCACCAACTCATCCGCACCCTCCGTATTAGCAAATACGAAACGCACTTTGGAGATGGCACGTTCCAGTCGTACCGTAGCGATATGACTGGTAGTACCCACCCGCAATACAGGGGCATCGCCTACTACTGGCTGGGCGGTCAGGGAACCAGTCATCGGCAGACCTTCATCTGGTACCGAGGTGGCAGGTGTTTCCAACCCGAAAGACGTTTCTGGAATTGTAGCATCGAGTATCTGTTGGCGTGTACTGCTTCCATCCAGTTTGCTATCGGCTGCATAGCCATAACTAGGAAGATTCGCCATGACATAGACATCCACATAGGGTTTATTACGGGCGAAATCATCACTGACAGGAAGTTGGTAGGCAGCACCCTCACCGACATTCAACTGTGCGGTGTCATCCGTATCCAGATATGCCACCGTCTCTCCTGTCGCATTATTACAAACCCATATCTGCAGTCTCGTGATCTTAGTCTCGTCAAAAGACGCGTCGACATGACCGACATCCGAGCGGATCAACAAAGGATGGTCTGGAGAGTATACATAGACAGTCAGCATGGTAGGCTGCTGCTCTCCTGACTCATCAGAGGAACTGCAGGCTACTGCCAATAGCAAGAAACTAATAGCAAACAGCCACATCCTGATATGTATTCTATCTCTCTTCACGCGTACCTTATTATATAAATTACTCAAGTTTCACCGTTGTCGGCGTTGACATAATCCACTGTGTCACCACTTTCACACCTATCTCCAGACGAGGCTCCAGCAGGTCAGGGATACAGGTATAGGCATTTGCCAGAGAGGTCACCGTCATCTTTGCCGTGGTGGTGAAGTCTTGTGTGAACACCCGACCGGCACATGCTCCCTCTCCCATTCCTGCCGGGTCGAGGTAAGCCACTAAATAGAACTTCGTTCCGGGATAGACGATGCCGTCCCTACCTGTGAACTTGTGTCCACTGTTATTCTGGAGTTCCAGGACAACAGGAACCTTCTCCCCGTCATACGACTGAAGCACCAAGGTATTTACCGTTCCCGAGGTAACTTCCTCTTTGTCATAGATGAAACGGGCATCCAAGTCGCTCTTTGGCTCCTGTGGCTTGAAGTCGAAACCTACCGTATGCTGTCCGCCGATAATCACTCCTTTCAGCGGGAAGTCACCTACCGCGTAGTTGACCTGCTCCTCTTTCGCGTCATACATCGGGGATTGGTTAATCGGATTGAGTACCGTTTGCAGATGAGCCACACCATATTGCAGGCGTTCTTTGACGGCAACCGACTTCGTATCAATGGTGACGGTCTTCTGGTCTGGATCATAGTGACCCAAGACGGTAGCCCAGTCCACATCTGACTCATAGGCGGTGCTACCCACCTCCGTCGTGGAGGTCATGATATCACTATTGACATAATACCAGAGTTCAGCGGGATAGGTAAAGCGCTTCACCGTGTTGATATTGTCCATGGGAGTCGTCGCGATACGTACCATGAAGGCTTTCTCATTATCATTCCACCGGAGGGCGGCGGCACCGTCTGGAAGTCCGATGGAACCGGGATAGCCGTTGTTAACACAGGCATCAGCATCGTCCACATCACCAATGTTTCCGATGATAGCGTCACAGAGTGTCTTCGTCGCTTCTGCCGTCCCACTTTCTGCCTTGATGGTTTCAAGGGTATTCTTCAAGTTGGTGACATACGACTTGACATTAGCAGCCGATCCTGCTATCAGTCCGGTCTCTTCCACATCAGCATGGATGAAGTCGAAGAAGAGCGATTTCAGCGCCACGTCTGTCCTCCACCCCTCGGTATTGGCTATCGCCGTCAGATAGACTGCAAGATCCCTTGCCGGTTTGTATTTGGCATCATTGACGGCATCCTCTTCCTCGCAGATAGACTGCAAGTAAAACTGGATATCAGTCGGTTTGATATATTCTTCTCCCACACCTGTCACCAGTTTACCATTCTGGTCATCCGAGGTCTTACCACTGACGGGGGCTGTCTGTCCATAGACGAGTACCCTGTTGGTCGTCTCCTTCAAGGAGCAACGGGCGAAATAATAGAATTTCTCATTATCCGTACGGTTCACCTTGTTGGTCTCGGAACCCATGACCACAGAGAGCAGTGGGAAGGAACTGCTCGTCACGGCAGTCGCGTCAGGGGTGTTGAATGGGATCACCCACAATTTCTGGATACCTCTGAAAGTCCCTTCCGACTGCACGATGTCAGTAGCCATACGCATACTGCCCTGATGCCCGACGCTGAGCACAAACTCATAACGCTTCTCCTCGGTATTCTCGGACACAGCATCATCCGTCGTACACGATAGGACTACCGCGCACAGACTGAACAACCAAAAGATGATGTTATGTCTTCTCATACCTGAATTATTAGTGCATCAGATATCAATGTCGTGCTGACCACCCTCTGACCAGTCGAGGGTCACACTGACACCTACTTCCGTATCATCGGTACGCACATCACCGCTATCACCGTAATATGCCTTGATGATCGTAAACTGTCCGGCACTGAGCGTTTTCCTGATGTTCAGGATAGACTCCGTGATGGTACTGTCCGCATTGGTGACGTAGCAGCGGAACTGCCAGAAGGTCTGTCCTGAGTCGCCATCCTCGAAATCCTTCTCAATGACGGTCCTCATCCCCTCCTCATCCGAGGACGGGAAGTTGACGGAGCAGAAACAGAGGTTACCACCCTCCGTATCGAGTCGGGTCGTACGGACGATCGGTGACTGTTCCGCGAAGGTATAGGTACTGTCGTTAATCAGGAAATTAGAGGCGAAACCTGTGGAGTACACCTTGATATCCTTATAGTCATGTCCTCGTGGGTCAATTACCAGTGCCACGGCACTATTAGCCATATACAGTTTCACATGGAATGTCTGGTTGACCCCCTCCAGCACCTTCATCGGCTGACGTGCCGTGAAGAGTCCTGTAGACTGTGAGTCTATCGTGTCTTTCTTCTCTACGGTCAAGGCGAGTTGGGAGGTAGGACAACGGGCGTCGTCCTGAAGTCCTGCCACCTTGTTGTCCTGGACATTGGCGACGGCAAGGTGCATATACTCCCGCATCGGCAGATACAGGGTATAACTATGCTCGCTGGCATCCATCACGTGCTGGTCGTGGCTCAACCGCTCCTGCTGGTTCTCCGTGTCGTAGAATGACAGGTCGACGTCATGGGCGAAGTCGGTGAAGATATTCTGAAGATGAGTACGCAGGGCGTTGGCGACATTGACATCTGTCGTCGTATTGAGTTGGGTATTGATCTCCGTGGTGATGTTCGTCACCAACCGCAGTTCATAGTTCAACTCATACTCATCCTCTGTCGACGGTTCCGGCGGAGTGGGTCCGACGGGCGGACAGTCGCTCAGGTCGTCGTCAATGGTCGAGCATGCCATGGGTAGCAAAGCCACCCATAGCATGACGATATAACTCCACGTTCTCCTCATCTCAAGTATTAAATATCTACTTCAAAATTCAGACCGGGCTGCCACGCGAGATCAACGGAGAGTCCTAACTCCATCTGCGTGTTACGCAGGTCGGGAAGTCCCTTCGTCGCCGTGCCGAGACCGTCATCATTATTGGGAGTATCAGTTCCTGTCTTAATGGTGAAGTTGGCGATGGTCTTAAAGTCCTGAGTGAAGATACGGTCCTTGGCGGCAGCAACAGCAGTTTCAGCCATATTGGTTGCCTCTGAGGTCTTCAGCGCACCTACCAGGTAGAATGTCGCGCCATTCGGGATAATCTCACCATTTGCACCGACGAAGTCTGGACAGTTATTCACGAACTCCAGGGCGATATTCACTGTCTTCTCTGCCTCTGTCTCACCAGTCTGGAGTACGAGGGTGTAGTTGTTAGCAGTGGCTGTTCCTCTCTTCACCGTCATGGAAGAAGGCTCTGACATCGTCTTGTCGTAGATGGTATAGGTACCTGTCTCATTTTCCTTAACTGCGTAATTCCAACCGACCGTCTTCTGACCGCCGATGAGGATACCCGTCAACTCGAAGCCGTTGGTCACGTCAACCTCATTACCTGCATTGTCGTAATACTTATTGTCTTCCTCACTGGAGCCCTTCAGTCCTTTCACCGTAACATCCAGTCTGCCGACACCGTACTGTACCGGGTCGTTGATGGCAACGGAACGGGTCTCGGAAGAGACTGCCGTGCCATCGGTGTACTCACCTAAGATGGTGTCCCATGTCTTATTACCATAACCTGGTGACTTCACACTGTTAGCGGTCTTCACGGCGCTGTTCACAAAATACTGCAGGTTGGCTGGGTAAACATAATTTTCCAATGTCGCAATATTCATGGTAGTGGCATAAGCCATCGTGGTAGATGCCTCGAATTTATTCTCTGTAGCGTCATAGGTGACACGTACGGCACCGTCAGGAAGGTTGACACTGGCGGGATAGCCGGTATAATCAGATTTCAGCGTCACTGCTGTCGTCACACCACTTTCCACAGTCGCAGTCACATAAGTTCCAAGTGCCGTACGGATTGCCGTTGCCATCTTATAGCCGTCAGGAACCGTGTTCTTCGCTGCTTCGGTGGAAAGACCGTCCAGATTCATATAGAGTTCTTTGAAAACCCACTCTATGTTCTTGGAGGAACCTGTCGTTATCTCCTTGAAGTTATTCCACAATGCGTTGATGGTGCTACTTTGTGCTGTAGTCACCTCCTTGAACTTTGGCTTTACTCCATCTGACAAATTCTCAGTTGGTGCGGCATCAGCCACGGCGTTCAGGGCTGCGATCAGGTTAGTACCTACTTCCTTACCTGCATTGATAGCGGTTTTCTCGGCTGTTGTTCCGTCCTCATAGATAGATACTGGAGTGAACTTCACGTCGCCAAGGGTCGGATTTCCGGTAAGTCCCTCAACCTTCAGGGTGCCGAACTTGAATTTGTCAGCGGCACTCTCAATGGCGGCATCCGCGGAGTTGTCGATTGCCTTACCGTAGAACAGGAAATGATTGGTGCCTACCGCAAGGGCGACATCAGCATATACCTTTGAGTGACTTGTCTCATTGTCAAAAGCACTGATCGACGACAGGGCGATGAGTGGTGCGTTAGCAGAAGAACCGGCTGCAATAGCACTTGTCGAAGTGTAAGGAACCAGTTTGATCTGGTCAATACCACGGAAACCACTCTCCTGCACTGTAGCCGAAGCCATGCGCATCTTAATGTTTTCCGGCAAGGAGATAGTGAACTGTGTCTTCACACTGTTACCATCAAAGGTCGGATTGGGGTCAGCAACCGTCTCGTCACCCGACGAACATGCGGTGAATCCAACCACGCTCAGCAGTGCTATCGCACCAGCAAGAGCCAAATAGTTTAGTTTTTTCATACACCAAATTATGTTTTCTATTTTTTGTTCATGTCAATTGTCACTTCATAATCGTAGTACACCCTCAGGTAACCAGAGTTTCGCTGGTCGTCCAAGTGGTGTTCCTTGATATACTGGTAGGTGCGACCGCCACGCAGTTTGCGGATCTTCTGCTCACGACGGGGCAGGCTCTCCTCTGTGTCGATGATCTCCAGCACTTTCTGGAGTTCGGCGGCATGGCTGGAGCCATTGGCGATCTCCTCCTCCAACTGGTCACGGAAGTCTGCCCAGTCCTCACCGCCGTATGCGACGTCAAACTGGTCGTCGCTGACGCTCAGACGGTCTTGAATGTATTTCTTCAATGCCTCGGCACGTCCCTCGGCAATCTTCTCGTTGAGTCTCATACCGCCATCGAAGGAGGCAAGACCCACAATCTGTATCTTACAGAGTTTGGTGTCATCCAAGGCGAGCAGTCGCTTCGTAGCCTCCACAATCTGGTCGAGAGTCTGCTGGTTGCCACGCCAGTCCGGCTGGATATCGGTCTTCGCCATGGGGAAATAGACGAACAGGGCACGATTGTCACGACGCAGCACCTGACTACGGTCGTAGGGCTTGTACTCGGAGATATCTGCAAGAACGGGATACTCCTTGGCGAGCCGATGGATAGCGGGCTCCACGGGCTCCTTGGGGATCACCACCTCGACGGTATCGGTCTTCGTGACGGGCTCGGTCTGGATGATGGCGGGGATGGTCGTGGTCTGGATAGGCTCCACGGCTTTCTTAGGACGACCGGGGATGTTGAACACGATGTTCAGGGCAGCCTGCGGCATGGCAAACCATTTCTTGTCGTCATCGATCTTCGTACCGCACTCCCCACACTCGTAACGGTCGTATTTGGTATAGCCGACAGCGGCGCCGATCAACGCCTCGATATTCCAATGGCGACCCAAGGGCCAGGAGTATCCATAATACACACCAAGGGCGCCAAGGTCACCCTGACGCCGCTCATCCCGTACACTCTTGTAGAGTCCGAAGGGGAACTTGACATCCGCGACATTGTAGTGACTGTAGATCAAGTTGACTCCGAAGAAATGATGCACGTTCACCGAGTCTGTCCAATAACGCACATCGGGCGACACTAACAGGTGCTTCCATTTCCTCGACTTGTGGTCGTCGGTGGGCCATGGACGGTAACCACCCGTCACACCCATCGACCAATGGGGCGACAAACGCAATCCCACCCTCAGGTTGGGAGTGAGCCAAGCGTCATACAACAGGTTGTTGCTGATGGTCACTTGTTGCGCATTCAGAGATGATGCCAAGAACAAGAAATACAACAATACTATATACCTACTATCTTTCATACCCCAAAAAGACAATGTCTAACGTTTCTTATTTTTTAACTACTTAAATGCTTATAGTCTGCAAAAGTACATATATTTTTAACTACTTGCATCATTTTAGGGGGGGTAATTAGCAGATTTTAACTTTTTTAACGAAAAAAGGGCTCTGTTATGTAATAACAGAACACTTTTTCTCCTTTTGGGAGAGGTTATTCACCATGGATGGTAAAGGACTTTATTTGCCGTTTTTTCTATATATGAAACAAAAACAGTACTTTTTTGGCACAAAAAGAAACGACTGTTTCCATTTCTTCCTGTAACTTTGCAGCAAAAATCAGTTGACGGAAAATTCATTACAGACTGGCGATGACATAGCCTGCCAGGACCACCAACTGGTGATGGGGTTGCAACAGCGGGTAGAGAGGTTGGAGCAACTCTTTCAGGATAACGAACAGACGGGAGTTTATTCGTATAGGGCACTATGCGCCTTCGTGCTACCAGAGCACAGGGGACGCATCGTGGCAGTATGCCGCCGGCTCGACTTCTATCTGTGTGAGCATCCCTCCGGGCGATGGGCGCTGGAGTTTGACGTGGAAGGCAAGCCAGCCAAGTATCGCAAGACACAGGTGTATGAGGTGCTTGCCTCTCTGCTGCCCATTTTGGAAGTCACCAAGGAGTGGTTCTTCCTGTGGCTCTCACTGCATACCAATCTGGCGGACTCTTTCCATACCGCAAAGGCCATGTTTAAGCGGTGTTACTGAAAAAAGAGTAATCTGCGAGTAATCTGTGATTACTAATTTACTTGTCTCACTTTCCTTTTCTCCTTACCTTTGCCACGGAAATCAATTTATAAACCATAACAAGAATAGAGACAATGATGAAAGTGACTTATTACCAGCACTTCACAGACACATGTCCTGTGCTGACGACGATGGAGCACATCGTCAGGATGATTAGAGACGACAATGTGGTGGCCGCCAAGACCACAGCACACCGTAACGACCCCCGTGGACGCCACAAAGACGCTTGTCCCCTGTTTGCCGTCGCCGGCATCATGAAGGGCGGGAAGCGGGAAAGCGACATCGTGGAGATGACTGGCATGTCGTTAGTCGATGTGGACCACATCAGCGCATACCGCTCCCCGGAGGAGGTCGCCCGACTGTACCGAGACCTGTGTGCCGACCCACACACGCTACTCTGCTACCACACCATCAGCGGTGACGGCATCAGGATTCTCTTCCGCTACACATTAGACAGGACGTACGACCTGCGACAGCAGAAGTTGTACTATGGCAAGGGCTTCGCCTACGGCAACGACTACTATGCGAGGCGATACGGCATGGAGTATGACGAGAAGTGTAAGAACGTGGGCAGACTGAGTGTCATCAGCCACGACCCTGAGGCGTATTACAATCCCGATGCCATTCCCTTCGCCAAAGAGGAGATACAGGACACTGCCGACCGCCTCCTACAGCAAAAGAAAGAGCAGCGCAGGCGGCAACGGGAACTAAGACGGATAGCCGCCTGTTACAAGACGACGATACGCCCCGAGGTGGAGGCTGACGGTGCCGTCTATGCCACTGGCTCCCATAACGACTACGTAATGCGGGTGGGATATAAGTTGAACCAGTTCGGATTCTCGTTGGGGGCGGCTACGGAATGGGCGGTCAGCACGTTTGCCGACTACGAGAAGACGGCAGGCGTCATCACATCGTGCTATGAGCGAACGGAGGAACATGGGTGCCGGGGCGGACGTAAATACTGCATCGGACGGGACACAGACAACTATGGATTCGCCAGCGTGGAGGAGGTACAGGCGTTCCTCGCCACACAGATCGAGTTGCGCCATAACATCATCACAGGAAGGGTGGAATACAAGGAGGACGACCAATGGCTGCCCCTCACCGACCGTATCGTCAACTCGCTGTGGTGTAAGATGGCGAAGACACAGCGAGTCCTCTCACAGGATATCCTCCGCATCATCCAGAGCGACTATGTACCTGCCTTCAATCCTTTCAAGGAATACTTGGAGAACTTAGGAGATGTTCCCGATGAAACCGATTATTTTCGACTACTTGCCGACACGATAACCCTCAAGAGCACCTCCCCTTCCCTCTTCTATGAGTACCTGAGGAAATGGCTCGTCGCCATGGTCGCCGGCTGGCTCGACGACTCAGTGGTCAACAATGTCATCCTCGTGCTCATCGGGGAACAAGGGTCCTACAAGACGACATGGTTCTCCTACCTGCTGCCACCGCCCCTCAGACGCTATTTCTACACCAAGACGAACGCCAACCGCATGGGACGAGACGACCTGCTCACACTGGCACAGTACGGACTGGTATGCTGCGAGGAACTCGACACGATGCGACCGTCAGAACTCAATCAACTGAAGGCCGCCGTCACCATGACCACCATCGACGAGCGGGCGGCATATGCCCATTTTCATGAGCACCGACCCCATATCGCCTCGTTCTGCGGAACAGGTAATAACGCGCAATTTTTGTCGGATCCAACGGGAAACAGACGATGGTTGCCTTTCGAGGTGAAGGCGATCCGCTCGCCCCGTGAGCACCCCTTCCCCTACGAGGGCATCTACCGCCAGGCATACCGCCTGTACAAGAGCGGCTTCCAGTATTGGTTCTCACAGGACGAGATCGCCCGACTCTCCGAGCATAACCGCCAGTTCGAGGCACCGAAGTTGGAGCATGAGTTGGTGGAAATCTACTTCCGAGTGCCCAGGGATGGTGAGACAGGCGAGTTTATGCCCGCCAGTCGTGCCCTGCAGATCATAGGTGGCAACCTCAGTCAGCAACTGTCCGCCGTCCGTGTCAGCCGTGCCTTTCAGGAACAAGGGTTCAGGTCTGTACGAAAGAGTTACTCCCGTGGCTATATTGTCGCCCAACGCTCCGCCGATGAGATTCATAACCGTTTACAACTCCTGGCAGTGACGGAGTGACGCTTGTGACGCGTTATCTACAAACTTCCTTACGCGTACGCAGGAACTTGGAAAAACTCACTTTTGAACACTTCCTGCGTACACACAAGAGAGTTTATATTTCCTGCGTCACTTCCGTCACTCGCTTCACGCCAATATCCAACCACAAAACAATAAAACACGATGAAAGAATTTGAGATAAGACAATACGACAAGTCAGAACTGGCAAGGCTCTATTGCCCGAAAACGAAGACCGCCAAGGGAGCCCTCAACAACCTGAAGTACTGGATCCGCAGGAATCCCGACCTGCCCCATGCCCTCAAGGCATGCGGCACTCCGAAATGCGCCCACTCGTACACGCCCGAGGAAGTGGCCCTCATCAACTATTACCTCGGGGATCCACCGTAGGAAGGCGGCACCTCCGCAGGGCGAAGGCGGCACCTCCTGCCCCCGAAGGTGCCGCCTCCGAGGGCCGAAGGTCGCTTCTCTCGTGATCTCGTTTCTCTCGAAATCTCGTCACCTTCGTATATCGGGATATCGATATATCGATATATCGAGATAACGATATAACGACCTTCGAGAGAAACGAGAGAAACGAGATCACGAGAGAAAAAAACGAGATTTCTGCGGGAAAAATTTTGCCAATCAAAATTTTTCCTTTAACTTTGCATCATGATTCATTAACGTAAAAATATTATCAACAATGATCGATATCAACAATTTCGGCTATTACTGGCTGGACACATGGGTCCTCGCCAACGTCATTCAACTTTCAACACAGGAATTCTGCACCAAGTACCTCAACCACAACAACGATCCGTGTGGGCGACAGTTCGACCAGATGACACAGGCGGCTCGCTCTGTTCCTGCTAATATCGCAGAAGGCAGTTCGAGGCACGCCACCTCCAAAGAGACAGAGATGAAACTCACCGACGTGGCTCGTGCCAGTCTGGCGGAACTTGCCAATGACTACCTCAACTGGATGCTGCTGCGTGAGCGCATTCCCTGGTCGGTCAACTCCCCCGAGTACCAGGCGGTACACCAGGTGGTATTGGACCGCCCTACCTACAAGGACGACATACAGCATTTGAGCAGCATACATATCCTGACCCAGAGACATAAGTTTGACACTTGGCTCAACAGCGACGACTCCCTGTTGGCAGCCAACTGCCTGCTGGTGCTTTGCAACCGTCTGATCCTGATGTTAGGGCGACAAATAGAGCGACAACTGAAGACATTTACGGTGGAGGGCGGATTCACGGAAGGACTCACGGCGGAGCGCCTTGCCTATCGCACTCAACAGAGCGTGGAGGCTGACGCGCCCTTATGTCCCAAATGCGGGAAACCCATGATCAAGCGCATGGCGAAAAAGGGCATCCATTCCGGAAGGGAATTCTGGAGTTGCAGCACCTATCCGCAATGCAATGGGACACTTAATCTGAAATAATCTTCGTTATCTCGTTTCTCCCGAAGTCGAAATCTCGTTTCTCTCGTTTCTCTCGAAGGTCGTTATATCGTTATCTCGATATATCGATATATCGATATCCCGATATTGCGAAGGTGACGAGATCACGAGAGAAACGAGATTTCGAGAGAAAAAATTCCCCGCAAATGCCCTGAAAAGCACAGCGGGGGATTTTTCTTTTATTACCTTTGCAACGGATATCCAAAACAACTTTAGTATTCACCATTTAAACACACAAAAAACAGTATGGCAACAAACAAAATCGCATTGAAAATCAATTACCGTAAAAACAACAACGTTCGCTCTTCTGGATACGGCAAGTACTACCCTGAGGTGGACCGCAACGAGACACTGTCACTGCGAGGACTCTCCGAACACATCAAGAACCACGGCACCATCTACACCCGTGATGTCATCGAGGGCGTACTCATCAAAATGTCGGAGTGCATCCCTGAACTCGTGGCACAGGGCATCGGTGTGAAACTCGACGGATTAGGCAAGTTCTATCCCACCGCAAAGTCGGTGGAGGGCGGTGTGGCAGAGGCTGACCTGAAGGGTATCAACTCCAACGACGTGGTGAAGGGCATCCACATCCGCTTCCTGCCCGACAGCCAGTCGCTCGACAACATCACCAGCGTGGAGTTCAAGAAGAAATGCTCCTTAGAGTCAGCACATATCGTGGAGACCACGAAAATCGGAGGAAAGCGTGTCAGCACGAAGACACCGATCGCTGAGTGGCTGCTGGCTCGTGAGGCACAGGTAAATCCTTAATCATCTAATACCATGAAAGCACTATGAAGAAAGAGGTAGTTAAGAAAGTGATACAGATTGTGATCACGATTCTCACGGCTGTCAGTTCTGCATTGTTCGTACAGTCGTGTTGTTAGGAGCGTAGAGGGGGCTTCCCCCTCTACCTCTCTCTCTTCCTTCCCTTCCTTTCGTTCTTTGACTTCCTTTTCATTCTCTTTTGCAGCGATGCTGCCTTCATTCTTTCTATCATCCTTTTCTTTCCATCATTCTTTTCCTTTTTTCGACCTCCCCCGTCCCCTCCTTGCCAGGAGGGGCTCCACCTCTCCTTTGTCTTTCCTCCCCTCAGGGAAGGAAAAAAGCAGGCGGCGGCAGAACCGCCGCCGACCAGCGTTTAGCGTAGTCGGCGTAAAAAAATAAGGCGTCGTCCCGCCTTACCAAAACATAGGAGAAATCGCGGTTTCTGCGATTTCGAGTTTTCCCCCGCCCCTGAGGGGAGGGGGAGACAGGGGG
>FLNX01004335.1_pt1 | contig 36690 bp, 28 predicted proteins | sample 1140341 | NCBI WGS metagenome assembly FLNX01 (sample SAMEA3878208, study PRJEB12797) | bioreactor metagenome | biome: Moose rumen | place: Sweden | collected 2011-10 | reverse complement strand
AGCAGACGCGTTCCTTGAGATACTATCGATCGTTGAAACGACCAAAAAACACAATTTGCCCATTTATGATGCCATCCGTGCCCTGTTCTGAGCGCGGACAAGACTCACATGCCTATCGCTGAATAGTTACCACTTTCAGATAACCATTCAGCCAATCCATAGTGCGAAGGCATCACACTATAGCACAAATGCGCTAAGCATGTGTACTATAGGTACTTATGATTATTAACAAAAACACTATCGATAGGAAAAACGCACAACGATTATGAGGCAAATCGGAGATGCCGCAGTAGTCGCAAAAAAAAGTTCGCTACGCTCACGCGCCGCGAACTCCGTGCAAATAACATTTCTCCAAATTTATTAACTTTTAACTTGAATAGAATTGATGCAAAAGTTGGAATTATTTTACCAAACGGTCATATAAAGATATAATCACGTTTGATGATGCAAAGTTACACAATTTTTGAAAAACAAAAAAACTTTTTTCAAAAAAACAACGAAAATGCTGGAAAAAAGTTTATAATCCCTCAAAAATCATATAATCATTATAGACAATTACGGAAAATAGTCTCTATATCCTGCTGGTTGAGGTGTACAAAGCCGGGCAGAACCCCACCGTTACAGGACTTGCGGGCCATTGTGGGAATGTGCTCATCGCTGATGCCAAGGGCGGTGAATGTACTGGTCAATTGCAAGGTGTCGAAAAGGAACTCCTTGACCTTGTCAATTGCCTGCCGCGCAATATCCATAGCGGGCTGGTCGGGACTGATGCCAAAAACATTGGTACCGAACTGCACATACTTGCTCACGGTCTTCTCGCTCAAGCAATACTCCATCCATCGCGGCGTGATGATTGCGAGCCCCAGGCCATGGGTGATGTCATAGTAGGCCGACACCTCATGCTCCATGGGGTGGCAACTCCAAGCTTGACGCTTGCCGCCGTCGATAAAGCCATTGATTGCCCAAGATGAAGTCCACATCAAGTTGGCACGAGCCTCGTAGTTCTCAGGTTCCCGCATGGCAATGGGAGCATACTTGATGATTGTCTTCATCATACCCTCCATGAAGCAATCGAGCATATAAAGATCTTGATCCATATTGAAATAGACCTCAAAGATGTGTGACAACATATCGGCTGCACCACAAGCAGTCTGGTAGGGACTCACTGTATAGGTCACTGTTGGGTCAAGGAAAGATACCTTGGGCAAGAGGGTCGGTTTTTCGACTCGGCCTATCTTGTCGTTGGTTTCCGGGTTACTGATGACACCGCCAGCGTCCATCTCGCTGCCTGTGGCCGAAAGCGTTAAGACGCTAATGATGGGCAGGGCCTGGGTGATAGGAGCCCACTTCTCGTTGAAGAAATCCCATGGGTCATGCTCTACCATAGCACCCGCTGCCATAAACTTGGTTGCATCGATGGTTGAACCGCCACCCACTGCAAGCAGGACATCAATGTTATGCTGCTTGCACATTTGAGCACCACGGCGCACACTGTCGATGCGCGGGTTGGGCTCGATTCCTGACAGTTCAAACAACTCCATGCCGGCATTCCTGACCTGATCGACAACGGCGTCATACAGTCCTGTGCGCTTGATAGAGCCACCGCCATAGGTGAGCAGTACACGTTTTCCATACTTTGCAAGTTCCTCTGCGAGGTGCTGCAGCTGGTTTTCTCCAAAATATACCTTTACCGGTATGTTATAAACAAAATTATTCATCAGTTCTTCTTGATTCTTTGGACTTTAGTATCCACAAGGTTTTTAATTACATAATTCTTGGAACCCAAGCCGATGTGCTCGGCCCAGTCGATGGTGTGCGTGCCATGACGGCTGTTGATGCGTTCGATGAGGGGGGCATTGTCGTCACCAGCAGCTGCCTTGTGGTTCATCACCATTTCCACACATGCCCAATCGAGAGCGACAGGATCGAGGCTTGCCATGATGCCCATATCCTTGAGCTTGGGCTCATCTGGGCTACCGTCGCAGTCACAATCGACCGACATGTTGTTCATCACATTAATATAAATAACGCGACCACCCATGTAGTTGTGAACGGCCTGGGCGGCAGCGGCCATCGACTCCAGGAAACCATCCTGGTCCTCGATATGGTTCCAGGCATCGGGTACCGCATCGGTATAGCCAGCTGAGTGGATATAGGACTTGCCAGCGGTGCTTGCCACGCCAATCGAGGCGTTCTTCAACACGCCACCATAGCCACCCATGGCATGTCCCTTGAAGTGGGCCAAGTTAATCATCCAGTCATAGTTGGCAAGATGGTCGCCCACGATGTCATACTTGATGTGGGTGCGATCCTTGACAGGAATGCGCATCTGGCCATACTCGTCCATAATATCTACGGCAAAGATGGAATCAAAACCATGCTCGTGGATGGTCTGCCAGTGCTTGGATACATCTTGACGTGAACCGCCATAGGCCGTGCAGCACTCGACAATCGTGCCGCCGACCTCATCCACCAGATTGCGGATGAGCGTGGGCTTGAGATAATGATTGTTGCCAGCCTCACCTGTGCTGATTTTCACTGCCACACGACCCGAGACATCGGCACCGAGTACCTTGTAAATTTTGACAAGAGACTGTGGCGTAATCTCGTTGGTATAGTACACAACGCTTTGAGCATTAACCATGACGGCCATCAGCGAGGTCATCATGATGAATAACATTTTTTTCATATCAACTTTGGTTTAATGGTCTTGGATTCGGTGCAAATATACTTCTATTTTGCCAAATAATTAAAAAAGTGGGGCATTTTCCTGCAACAGAGCTGGACATCACCCCACAAAATATCTCATTTCAATGACTCTACCCACTTCATGAGATCGGCCTCGTCCTTGTAGTTAAGGTTCATGGGGTCAACCCAATTGGCATTAGGTGCCGAGGGTCTGAGGTAGCGCATGGTCTCACCTGCCCCGCTGCCGCCCGAGGTGAAGAACGGGACAACAGTTTTCCCCGTCAAATCATACTGTTCCAAAAAGGTGTTGATGATCGTGGGTGCAATATACCACCAGATGGGAAAACCAACAAACACGGTATCATATTGAGCCATGTTGTCCACCATGTTGGCAATTGCAGGACGGCTCGACTTGTCTTGCATCTCGATGGTGCTGCGGCTTGACTTGTCCCGCCAGTTCAAGTCGGCAGGAGTGTAAGGAGCCTCAGGAACGATTTCGTGCAAGTCGGCACCAGCCACCTTTGCAAGCTTTGCAGCGGCCTCCATTGTCGTTCCCGTCGCACTGAAATAGGCCACCAGAGTTTTTGTTTCTTTGTTGTTCATTACTTGTTCATTGTTATTGTTGGCATGAGCGGTAAAGATAGCCACCAGACATACCACGACAGTTATTAAAAATAAACGTTTCATATTTCACACTCATTATTGATTTAAAACAATATTAATCAAGGTGCTCACATCGGCAACATTCACCTCGCCATCGTTATTGAGATCACATCTTGTTGCCAACTCGCCGTCACCATGGGCCTCATCAGTCAAGACTATGCCGATGAGAGTGGTAACATCGGCTACCGTGAGTTCGTTGTCACCATTAATGTCCCCAACGACATGTGAAGCAGCCAGTTCAAACCTTACACTGACGCTGCCTGTCCCCAAGGCTTCGGCCAAGCCTGCAGGATCATCGACAGCGCCGATGGGAGTATAGGAGTAGGACGTATTGAACGTTTGGTAGAACAGCACCACGCACGATGAGCCGTAGAGCATGATGTCGCCTGCATGAATAGTGCCGGGGTTGACGGCATTGGAAGGCAGACTCGTGCTCAGGTAATTGTATTTCTCGTTACCGTTGAGCTCACTCATGTTCAACGTGATGGGCAACAGTGCCTTGAAAGCTTGAGCTGTCTCATTGTCGGCAAGCGTGGCCAAGAACACTTTCTCGCCTACAATAACACGCAAATCACCAGAAGCCGATGGCTTGACGTCAAACTCGAGCGCACTCACCCACTCGCTGGCTTTGGTCGGGATATTGGCACGATTATTATAATTAATGTGTAATGGAGTGCCAATGAAACTGCAGTCGGGCAACTGGCTGTGGGCATCGTTCACCACATTGGTGATGCCGCTGCTCCAACTGGTCACAGCGAGGGCCACCTGCTTGCCATTGAGTTTGCCCGCATGATTGTGCAGGAAAGTGAGCATGGGATTGGCCATTTTCCCGTTCCACAACGGCGTGCAGATGATAACAGCATCCCAATCGTCAAAGCTCTCAACGGCCGTGTGGATTTCAGGCCAGTTGCCTGCATCTATCTGACTACGCTCATTATTGGCATAGCTGTAGGTCGTTGAGCTCTCGGGACGCGGATAGTTGCCATGGTCAACCACTTGAAGCAAAGTGCCGCCGCAATCATCGGCAATTGCCTGAGCCAAAGTTTGGGTTACGCCACTGTAGGTATAATAGAGCACCAGGCACTTGGCGTCACGGGCTGGAACTGCTGCAGCATGGGACGCGAGATTAAATATCATCAATGAGATTAAAATGAGAAACAATCTTTTCATACTTCAAAGAATTAAAATTTTACAATGCAAAATTACAGCATCTTCTCAAGCAGACCGATACCAAAATTACCTGACCTTTTACCAAAAATGCGGATTGTCATCAACACAGTGCATGCTGATGGGCATAACCGACAGTCGTTGAGTGTATATGCAATCAGGCCTATACTGTCAACACAAATGTTAAAATGGCCGATGACACATAAAATGACCAATCGTCATCAAAAAACCGATAACCGAAGCATTATTTGATAAAAATGCACTCATATCCTGTTTTTTGTCACTTTTTTTGACAACGAATTGCACAACGTATCAAAAAACTTATTAATTTTGGCGGTGTATAGAATTCTATTGCTATGTAACCTTTTAAAAAACCGGTCATAATATGAACTTTAAAATGAATCTGAGAAGTATTGGTTTGATGGCGGTTATCGCCGTGACAAGCCTCAATGCCCAAGCAGCCAATATTGACGTCAAGGCTGCACAAGACATGGCAAACAATTTCCTTAAGCATCAAGCAGCGACGAAGCCTGGATCGTTAAACGCGCCTGCAGCGACCGACCTCAAGCTTGCTCATGCCGAAGCCTCTACAACCATCAACGGGGCTCATGACTACTATGCATTCAACCTGACTGGAGGCGGATTTGTTATCATTGCCGGCGATGACCGAGCCAACCAGGTGCTGGGCTACAGCGACAGCGGCCATCTGGACTTCAACAACCTGCCCGACAACTTCAAGGCATTGTTGAGCAGTTACAAGAAAGAGATAGAATGGCTACAAGCCCATCCCAACTACAATGCCAGCCCAACGGTGCGTGCCGCTGATGGTAATGGCGTAGCGCCGCTCATCAAGTCGCACTGGGGCCAGGAAATGCCCTACTACCTGCAGTGCCCGATCTATAACGGTGAATATTGCGTCGTCGGGTGTGTTGCCACCGCGATGTCGCAGGTGATGCACTACTGGCAGTATCCGGCCACAAGTCCCGAGATAAGCTCGTTTTATTGTTATGAAATCGGCGAGACGCTTCCTGCACTTCCTGCAACCAACTTTGAATATGACAAGATGCTCCTTTCTTATTGCCACTGGGATTGGGACCAAGGGCAATTGATCCAGGACACTTATACTACCGAACAAGCCCAGGCCGTTGCCAAGCTTGCCCGCTATTGCGGACAGGCCGTGAAGATGTCCTATAGTCCTAATGGTAGCGGTGCCTATGTTAACGACCAGCTGTCGGCAATGAAAACCTTTGGGTACAGTTCCGATGCCCGTGACGTGAGCCGCACGAGCTGGTGGTCAGACAACTACACCACGGCCGAGTGGGAGGCTATGATCAGGGAAGAGCTGGATGCCCTCTGGCCCATCCTGTATTCCGCTGATGACGTCAATGGAGCAGGTGGCCACGCCTTTGTGTGCGATGGTTACAACGCCGAGGGGCTGTTCCATTTCAATTTCGGTTGGTATGGAACTTGTGACGGTTGGTACGCATCCACAGCCCTGAACATGACCCACCGCGACGGAGATGTATTACGGTTCAATTCCGGTCATGAGATGCTCCTGGGTGTTGTTCCTCCCGATTATTGTTTGGTCAACACCGAGCTGACAGCCTCTAACGATTTGCTTGTTTTTGATGACGCATTGAATATCAAAGCACTTGATTTCAACGTGCACATGTCGTTCCCGTCGATGAACTTTGTATTCACTCTCACCAACGAGAGCGGTAAGCGAGTCTGCTCCAGCAAAGCCATCAAGGTAACCGCCGACGAATTTGAGCAAGGCAGCGCCCTTGAGAGTGCTATCACCTTACCGGCGACGCTGGAGACAGGCGACTATAACCTGTGCATCTACCGCTACTCGACGATGCCCCGCACAGCGACCGAAGTCGTGCGCGCAAGCGGCAAGCTGCATGTTGTGGGCCATGTGGCAAAATATGGCGACATCTTCAGCGTAGAGGATGTGACTAAACTGATCAGCTATGTGCTCACTTCTGAGAAGCCTTATGTCAACATTTCAGATGTCACTGCCCTCATCAATGCCATCCTTGAGAATTAATCAATCAACAACCATCTATAAATCTTAATCAACTCAAATTATGAAGTTCAGTAAATTCATTTGCACAAGCATCATGGCCGCACTGGCAGTAACGGCAGCCAGCGCAGGCAACATTGATGCTAACGCGGCACGCTCTGCCGCCAATGATTTCCTTAAAAAACAGGCCGCTTCCCGGCCTGGTTCGTTCAAATCCCCAGCCCTGGCAGACCTCAAGCTCGCACATGCCGAGCCGTCGAGCAAGGTTGCCGGAGCCAACGCCTACTACGCTTTCAACATCACTGGCGGAGGCTTCATCATCGTCGCTGGCGATGACCGAGCCACTCAAGTGCTGGGCTACAGCGACAAGGGCTGCATCGACTTTAACAACCTGCCAGCCCCGCTCGCCGACCTGTTTAAGGGCTACAAGAGCGAGATTGAGTGGCTGCAGACCTACAAGGGAAATGACCTTGAAGTCGTAGCCACCCCCACGCTCAATGCAACCGCTGGAGTGGAACCGCTCATCCAGACGACTTGGGGCCAGGAGATGCCCTACTACCTGCAATGCCCGCTCTATCAGGGTGAATATTGCGTTGTTGGTTGCGTGGCAACCGCAATGGCTCAGGTCATGAATTACTGGCATTATCCGACAAGCATGTCCAGCATAGCCCGCTATTACTGCTATGACATCAATGCCTATGTTCCTGCACTTCCCGCCACCACCATCGATTATAGCCTGATGCTTGACTCCTACTGCCACTGGGATTGGGACAATAGCCAGTTGATCCAAGACGTTTATACCGATGCACAAGCCCAGGAAGTCGCCAAGTTGGGACGATACTGCGGACAAGCCGTACAGATGGCTTACAGTCCCGAAGGCAGCGGAGCCTATACATCAAGCCAGAACTCGGCCATGAAAAACTTTGGTTACTCCAACGCTACCAACATTTCCAAGGGCAGCAGCTGGGGCTGGGGCGGAAACAATTACACCACCGCCCAGTGGGAAGCCATATTGAAGGAAGACTTGGACGCCGGCCGTCCTATCCTCTATTCTGCCACCGATCCCAGTGCCGGTGGCCATGCCTTCATTTGCGACGGCTATAACAGCGAGGGGTATTTCCACTTCAACCTGGGTTGGTACGGGACCTGCGACGGCTGGTACGTTTCCACATCGCTGAGCATGCTTCACCGCGAGGGCGACCAGCTGAATTTCAGCACAGGACATGAGATTGTCTACAAACTCGAGCCTCCCACCTACTGCATTGTAAATGCCGAAGCACTGGATGCCAACAATGACCTGCTTGTGCTGGGTGAATCGCTCAATGCACAGGCCCGGAATGTGACCTTCAGGACATCCTATAGCAACCTGAACTTTGCATTTGCACTGACCGATGCCAATGGGTCACGCATTGCAAGCAGTAATGCCGTAAATGTCAACAAGAGCAGCTTTGTACAGGGCAGTGCCATCGACGGGGCCATCAAGTTGCCCACCAACCTTGCATCGGGCACCTATGACCTGCTGTTAGACTATTACACCACCAGCGCAAATGCATTGCAAACCGTTAGCCATGCCGATGGCAAGCTCGTTGTCGTGGGCCGCGTCGCCAAATTCAATGACGAATTCAACGTCAGCGATGTTACACAACTGATTGGCTACGTCCTTAACAATTATTCCAGCGAAATAACACTTAACGTCGGCGATGTGACGACCCTGATCAACTATATCCTCAACAACTAATCCTTCCAATTTTAACAACTTCTTTGGGGGCTTGTCAATAGACAACCCCCATTGTTTTTCATTATTTTACCCATATTAGTGTACCTTTTGACTCAAAACAACTACCTTTGCCATTATGAAAGTGTCTATCCTTATTCCGGTTTATGGAGTTGAACGATATATTGAGACGTGCGTTCGCTCACTCATGGAGCAAACCTACCATGATATCGAATATATCTTTGTGAACGATTGCACTCCAGATGATTCCATCACAATACTGCGCAAAATTGTAGCCCTGTACTCTAATCGCATTGAACAGGTCCGCATCATCGATCATGAAAAGAACAAAGGATTAGGAGCAGCAAGAAAAACCTCGCTTAATTACGCTACAGGTGACGCAGTATTGATTGTTGACAGTGATGACTATCTCCATCAACAAGCAGTAGAGTTACTGGTTAGAAAGATGCAAGAGACCAAAGCTGATATCATTGACGGCGGTTTTGCGTTAGTTTCCAATGGCGTAATTTCCAAGCACATCAAGCCGTCACACTTATCCACTCAGACCTATCTGAAACGCATCCTATGTCAAAACATCGAACCGTACCGCATTTGGGGAAGACTTATTTCCCGTTCTCTCTTTATTAACCACCACATAGATTTTCATGAGGGAATCGACTATGGTGAGGATTTCTCAGTAGTGCCTATTTTGCTCATCAACGGATCGAGGACATGGGTTGATGATACGATTTATTATTATCGTGACGACAGCCCAAGTTCCTACACTAACAACATCTCGACCAAGAGTGCCGTGTCCTTTTTCAAGGCGAATCAGTTTGTTGGGTCATACATGAAGTCTCATCGTTTGTGGAAAGAAGTTAGTACGGCAACACAGATCGGATGGATCTATGTTCAACGGTTCGCCCGGCAATTCAATATTGATGTTTTGCTTCTCGACCAATATTTCACGCAAAAGCCATCTCATCCACTCCTAAGAATACCCTACAACGTGGTGAGGTCGAACTACGTACCTAAAAACATAGCCACATTCCTGTATAAGACAATAAGAAAAGTATATTTGTTATTTGCGTGATATTTTTTGCTTGGCAAATTCAATACACTCAGTAAATATTTTCACCTTAAGCGTCTTCATGATGAACACATACAGCAAGACACTGATTAACACTTTGGAAGCCAAAAGCAACCAAACATTGTGAATCCACATGGTGAACACATAAGAAATACCTATCACAGATGCTGTTATCACAAGAAATGGGACAATATCCATTAAAGTGTCTTTCCATGACAATCCAGTTAATCGGGCGGCTACTTGCTGCCAAACAGCTAACCATGCCACAAGAATGAAGCTATAAACCATTACAACTGCTACAATTGATTGAGAAAAACAATAATAGCACAGAAGGATACAAACAATCTGTACAACAATAAGTCCCACATTACACCATAGGTATATATCACTACGCTTACATCCTATCGTCAAATTCTGGAAAACGGTATAAAACGGCATGAACGCGCCAGCAACACACAGAATGCGCAAAAGCGGGAAACAATCCACCCACTTTTCGCCAAGTGCAACCAGAATAAACTCCTTGGAAACAAAAGCTAAGCCGAGCATGACAGGAAAAGATATGAACGCACTGAATCTCAGCATCTTGCGAAAGACCCGCAAAAGTCGTTCGCGATCTTCTGAGACGCTCACAAGGACTGGCTGTGCCACCTGCAATAAAGTGCCGCTCACAAAACTATGAGCCTGAGTGTTCCACTTGTTAGCCTGCGTGAACAATCCAACTACCGAAATATGGAACAAACGGCCAAAAATCAACGTCAGGATTTGCCCGTTCAACGTATTTATGATATTGGTAAGCAGAATCTTCACACTGAAACTAAACATACGTTTCACTGGGCCAAAATCTATAGCAAACGATGGACGCCATGGTACATAATAGAATCTGCCCAAATTCGTGATACTGATAAAAATTACTTGCTGCCATGCAAGGCTCCAATAAGAAAAGCCCAAATATGCCAATACAATTCCAGTCATCCCTGAACACAATAAAGCGATAATATTGATAATCGCTATCTCGCGGTTCATCATATTCTTACTCATATAAGCGCCATGAGCAATTCCTAACGAAGATATCAAGAAAGAAAGAAAAACAAAACGCGAGACGCCAACAAGCACTGGCTGATGAAAAAAAGCAGCAATCAGCGGTGAACAAAACCACAAAAAGGCATAAAGAATACCACTGATAATCACATTGAACCAAAAAACGGAATTGTAATCGTTAGATTGAGGGGATTTTAGATTAATCAAACCTTGAGAGAAGCCACCACTCTGTAAATTACCTGCAATGAGAGTGAATATTGTCAACACACCCACAATACCATAATCACCAGGCGTGAGCAAGCGTGCCAATACCACTCCAAAAAGGATGTTAAGCAACTGTAATGAGCCATTATTCAATACAGCCCAAAACAAACTCTTAGCGGTCTTTTCCTTCAGCGTCTCCATTATATTTTTTTCTTCACTTCATCGTAGGATTCCCATTTTTCGAAATTAACATACGCAATCTTATGATTGGAATGCTGCTCCTCCTCGGGCGGGAACTGCATGTAGTCTCCGAAATACCTACGAAGAACAGTATCATAATCCTTATGAATAGCAGCCATCAAGTCCTCAAACTTGAGTTCGGTGCTTCCGTCCAACCATTGTTTTGGAATTATTTCCTTTAAGCCATACCCAGGGGGATACTTAACCACCAAATCACAACTGTCATAATCATAAGCCGTCACAATTTCATGTATTTTGGCAAGGAAACGACGTCTAAAATAATTACGATTAATACTAAGAAGAAAATAATGAAGAACATCCTTGATTTCACCCCTTAACACTTTAACTTTAATCTTAGACAAGGGATAATAGGATGATGCGACAACAAAACGGTTCCAATATTTTACATATTGTGCCATTAGGCGTTCAGCTTCTTTTTCATCATTTGTCATGCCATCATAAACGAAAATGTCAACAAACATGCCCAGAACACAATGATACTCTATGTCCTCAAGCAAAGCAGTGCGCATATTGCACATCTTGGCAAATGGTAAATAATAGTTCGGTGTATTGTATGGAGTCAGCAATTTATACTTGCCTAAATCTGTGGTCTCACAAATCTTAACCAATCGTTCGTAGTCAGGTCTTGGCATAACTACATCAATGTCATCATCCCAAGGAATAATGCCATGATGCCGCACAGCACCTATAGCAGAACCATAAGCAATGAAGTATCGCAGATTGTGCTTCTTGCACAATTCAATGTAGAAACGTAAAACGTCTGTTATACATTCATTCCAACGATTTCGCAACTCGCCTTCTACCAAAATATTACCTTTCATTTCTTCTGCATATATTATCTTACTGTAGGATAACGGCCAAAAGGCACTATCTTTACCCAATGAATAATTAATCGCTTTGCAAAGTTAGTCAAAAACAACGACTAATAAGTGTAGAATATTTTCTTTTTATAAAATATAAGAGTAAATATCAAAAAAGATTCTTAATTTTGCACAAAATCTAAACAAACATCAATATGACAATAGGATATACCACAGGTGTTTATGATCTTTTCCACATCGGGCATCTCAATTTATTGAAGAATGCCAAGGGGATGTGCGACAAACTGATTGTCGGCGTGACTGTTGACGAATTAGTCGCCTACAAGGGCAAGAAGGCGATGATTCCCTTTGAGGATCGCATTGAGATCGTACGCAGCATCAAGTACGTTGACGCCGCAGTTCCACAATACGACATGGACAAGCTTGAAGCATGTAAAAAACTGGGAGCCCAATTCCTGTTTGTCGGAGACGACTGGTATGGCACTGAAAAGTGGCAGGAATATGAGAAACAGTTTGCCGAGGCAGGCATTAAAATCGTCTATTTCCCATACACTAAGGGCGTCTCGTCGACACAGATTACCAAGGCATTGAAAGCAGTGCGCGGTGATGAATTACATGACGTTAAATAATCACAGAAACATAACCAAGATATGATTGACAAAGATTTTTGTTTGAGTTCTTACATCGCTTTCCGCTATATCTGGAAAGACGATATGGAGTTTGCCGAGGGCCTTCAGCATCAAAATTTCAAACCGATTCCCCAGGAAGAACTCATCCCGATAACTACCTCACAGGATATCGGTCGGGAAATTCAGCGACAAATCGACACGCTCTATAAACAATACTCTAATGTCGGAATCCTATTGTCGGGAGGCATGGACAGTGCTATCCTGGCATCCTACTTAAAGCCTGGCAGCCATGCTTATACATTCACCTCGCCTGGAACTTCTATATTCAATACAGACGGGGAAAGAGCCTCATACTACTGTCGCAAATTTGGCTTAACTCATCATTTTGTCGAAATCACATTTGATGACTATAGGGAAATCACACCCAAGGTCATGCGGTCAAAATGCTCGCCAGTGCACTCAATTGAGCCACAGATTTATAAAGCGGCACAAATGGCTAAAGCAGATGGAGTTGAAGTCATGGTTATTGGGGACGGTGCCGACTATGTTTTTGGCGGCATGGACAAGTTATTGAGCAAGGACTGGAAGTATGATGACTTTGTGAAGCGTTATATCTCACTCGACCCTAAATTGGTCTTGGCCAACCCTGTGTACGTCTATGAGCCGTTTGAGAAGTATAAAATAGGCATTGACGGCATCGATTTCTTGGGTTTCATGAGCGACCTATGCACCAATGAGAGTTATAGTTCCTACATGAACGCTCTGAACACAGCAGGTATGCCGTATTGTGACCCATATGAGAAAATGATCATGCAGGAGCCTTTGGATCTTCATCGCGTGCGCAACGGTGAGTCAAAATACCTCATTCGTGGACTATATGCCATGAAATACCCCGAGATTCCTATCCCCGACAAGATTCCTATGCCACGTCCCGTCGATATGATCTTCAAGGATTGGGAGGGCCCGAAACGCCCAGAGTTCCGTCAAGATATCCCCATGGACACGTTGACCGGCAATCAGAAGTGGCAGCTATGGTGCGCCGAGCAATTCCTCAACATGATAGAAAGATAACAAATCAAATGCCGAGGCTTCACCTCGGCACAGTATAAAGGGCCGAATTAATCACGGCCCTTTATCATTGCGAAATAGTACTTACATGATGCCGCGTTCGCGTAGGCGTTTTTGCCAGTTCCAGGCGCTGAGCATGGTGTCGTCGAGGGAGATCTCGGCCTTCCAGCCCAGTACTTCGTTGGCTCGCTTGGAATCGGCCCAAATCTGGACAATGTCGCCGTGACGACATTAATAACCCCAAAAACTACATTGTGTTTCTCGCATTATTATTGGTAAATCAATTGTGATGTCGCTCTTTAGTTTAGAGGTGCCAAAATTATAGGCCGATTGAAAAAAAAGAATGCGATTCACGCTTATACTCATAGCTGCTCCATAGTTGCAAGTATTAGGTTAGTGTGCAAAAGTTCACTTTTTTGTTGGAAGTTGACATTTTTTTAGTAATTTTGCTATTCAATAGAGAACATATTCATGACATCGAATAAGCGGTTTTTGATAGAACCCGATAAAATATAATTAATATGCAAGCAATTATTTTAGCCGCCGGTATGGGGCGCAGATTGGGTAAATATACACGCGATAATACAAAGTGTATGTTACCTGTCAATGGAATTAGACTGATCGACAGAATGCTGGAGCAATTATGCCAATTAAATTTATCTCGTCTTGTCATGGTCATTGGCTACAAAGGGCAAGAACTAAAGAACTATATTGGCAATCGGTATGACGATCGGCTAAAAATTGAATATACCGAGAATCCTATTTATGATAAAACTAATAACATCTATTCTTTGGCTTTGGTAAAGGATAAGATGATGGAGGATGACACATTACTGATTGAGAGTGATTTGATTCTTGACGACAGTCTCTTTCAGATGATTCTTAATGACCCATACCCCAACTTAGCCTTAGTAGCAAAGTATGAGACTTGGATGGATGGCACAATGGTCTGCATCGACAAGGATAATAATATATTGAATTTTGTTCCCAAAAAGGCTTTCAGATACTCAGAAGTGGACTCATATTACAAAACTGTAAATGTTTATAAATTCAGTAAAGAGTTTTCTTCTAAAGTATATGTTCCATTCCTCGATGCCTATTGTAAAGTAATGGGTGATAACGAGTATTACGAACAAGTCTTGAGAGTAATCACGCTTCTTGACCAGGCAAATCTTAAAGCTCTTCCCATTGGAGACAAACCATGGTATGAAATTGATGATGTTCAAGACAAAGATATAGCTGAGGCCATTTTCTCTCAAGAAGAGAATAAGTTGCACAAATATTATAAAAGATATGGTGGATACTGGCGTTTTCCCAAAATGTTGGACTTCTGCTATCTTGTGAATCCTTTTTTTCCGCCAAGTCGAATGCGGGCTGAATTGCGGGCCAATTTTGATTCGCTCCTAACTCAGTATCCAAGTGGCATGGCTGTTAACTCATTGCTTGCAGGAAAGTATTTTGGGATTAGCCAGCAATATACTGTTGTAGGTAATGGCGCATCGGAATTAATTAAGGCATTAATGGAAAACTTAATAGACTCTGATAGTAAGGTTGGTGTCATCTATCCCACATTCGAAGAATACCCGCACCGACTCCCCAACGACATTATCGTGCCTTTTACTCCTGACAACAACAATTACTCATACTCAGCTAACGAGCTTAAAGCCTTTTATGAGGCCAAGGATGTCACAACGTTGTTGCTCATTAACCCTGATAATCCATCAGGAAATTTCATTCCCAAAGAAGATGTTTTATCCTTGGCTGATTGGTGTTTTCAAAGGAACATCAGACTAATAGTTGACGAATCCTTTGTTGACTTTGCCGATGACGGATTAGCCAATTCATTACTCAATGACGAGGTATTGGAATCCCATCCTCAATTGCTGGTCATGAAGAGCATCAGCAAATCGTTTGGTGTTCCTGGGCTTAGATTAGGCGTTTTAGCTGGCGCTGACACTGTACTTTTAGATCACATCAAGAAAAACGTAGCGATATGGAATATTAATTCATTCGCGGAATTCTATATGCAAATCTACAATAAGTACGAATCTATATACAAGGTCGCTTGTCAGAAATTTGTAATCGAGCGCAACCGATTTGCAGAGAGATTGTCCTCGATCCCATATCTTCGCGTTATACCTACTCAAGCCAATTACTTCTTGTGCCAGGTAACATCACAGTTCACATCTCGACAATTGACCGAGGTATTATTAAATGATTATAACATACTAATAAAAGACTGTGAGACAAAGACAGGACTTGAAGGGAAAAATTTCATTAGAATCGCCATTCGAAACAAGGAGGACAACGATAGACTTGTCGACGCCCTGAGAAGTCTCTCTGGATTAAATATATAGTAACACTCAGCAAATTGAAGACCACCATATTCAGCCGATAGATTTCTATCGGCTGAATATGGTGGAGAGTGTTATTGATTTATATCCAAAACTTAGTGGTTGCTTTATCTTGAATGATAAAGGGAACATCATCAATACGTTTAGCGATGATATCGTAAATACGGCTTGAGAATAATGCATCATGCAACCCCAAGCCAATGTTGTAACAGATAATACGCTCTTTGGCGCTCTCTCGACCAGGATTATTGCCCAACAAGACTTGGCTTAGTTCATCGTATTTTTTGAAGTGAGAAAAATTCTTGAAGCCCTGAATATGACCAGTATCATCCCCAAATATTTTATCAAAAAACAAATCACAGTTTTGAAAACCTCGAGTATGAACAGGTATCAATAACATGCCAGATTCAAAACAATCATCATTAGGGCATATAAGTCCATCTGCAGAAGTAATACAAGATATAAGGATTTGGGCACCAGCAATAAATTCCTCTATATCGTCAATGATCTCAAAAGAAATATTCTTATAGTCTTTGAACCTCTCAATAAATAAATCAGCTTGATTTTTATACTTTTTTAGTCTGAAAGTCAACTTCTTGTCAGGATTATCTGCTATCAAGCACAAAGCTGTAGCCCTGGCTGTATTGCCAAGTCCTAAAAAAGAATATTCATTGCAACCAATCGGTTTGAAGATTCTTGATGACAGAGCTGCAACAGCACCTGTACGCATGTTTGTGATCCAGTCTCCATCCATCATTGCAAGTAAATTACCACATTTAGAATCATAAAGCAGTATATCACTTCCTAAAGCCGGTTCCTGCCCTGCAATTCTGTGAACTTCCTTGATTGAAAAGCGTCCATATCGATTAGGTAATAAACATGGCATTGTGTTGAAGAAGTCATCGCCTTGAGGATGAATGCTGATTTTAGGTTTCAAATCACTCTCATACTTCATTTTAAACGAATCTTCGACCCATTCCACACATTGTTTTGCTGTAACACCAGCATTTACTACATCATGATGACCCAGTATTAAGACCTTGTTTCCATTCGTCTCCATAAATCTATTCTTTAATGATAAAAATACTTTACGATAAGGATGCAGTGTTTACATGATGCCGCGTTCGCGTAGGCGTTTTTGCCAGTTCCAGGCGCTGAGCATGGTGTCGTCGAGGGAGATCTCGGCCTTCCAGCCCAGTACTTCGTTGGCTCGCTTGGGATCGGCCCAAATCTGGACAATGTCGCCGGGACGACGCGGGGCTATCTTGTGAGGCACCTTCACGCCTGTTGCACGCTCAAATGAGTGCAGCAGTTCGAGCACCGAAGCGCCGTTACCGGTACCGATATTGAAAATCTCAAGGGCTTCATCGCTCTTGTCCTCGAGCATGCGCTCCAGGGCCTTGACGTGGGCCTTGGCAAGGTCAACGACATTGATGAAGTCGCGGATGCATGAGCCGTCACGCGTGGGATAATCATCTCCAAAGATGCTCAGCTCCTTGCGCACACCAATGGCCGTCTGGGTCAGGTAAGGCACCAGGTTCTGGGGCACACCGTTGGGCAACTCGCCGATTTCGGCACTGGGATGGGCTCCGATGGGATTGAAGTAACGCAACAAGATAGCCTTGATGGGGCTACCGCTGCGGATCACGTCATGGATGATGTCCTCACAGATCTGCTTGGTGGCTCCATAGGGCGAGGTAGCCTTCTTGGTGGGCGCGTCCTCGGTAATGGGGTTCTTGTCGGGTTCTCCATAAACCGTGCATGACGATGAGAACACAAAACCCTTGACACCGAACTCGGGCATCAACTCCAGCAGATTGAGCAGGATGTTGAGGTTGTTGCGGTAGTACATGATGGGTTTTTCAATGCTCTCGCCCACAGCCTTGCTGGCCGCAAAGTTGATGATGCCCAGTATGCCGGGATTGTCCTCAAACATCTTGCGCACCACGGCGCGGTCGGTGCAATCACCCTCAACGAAGACGGGACGGATGCCCGTAATGCGCTCAATACCATCCAGCACCTCGATATTGCTGTTACTCAGATTGTCAATAATCACGACCTCGTAGCCTGCCTGTTGCAGTTCTACCGTGGTGTGCGAACCAATAAAGCCGGTTCCGCCTGTCACTAATATTTTACCTTTCATCATTTATTTAATTGGTTATTGATTTTTCTAAAATCAGGTCAATCCACTCGCGCACGCAGGCATCTCCTCCACAACGTCGCAGGATGTGGATTCCAGGAATGGACTTCACTTTATCACACGCATCAGCCGGGCATGCTGCCCAGCCCACGGCGGCCAAGAGATCGTAACAGTTCACGTCGTCGCCAACGTAGGCCACCTGTTGCAAGGTAATGCCCATTTCAGCACATATCTCGTTGACCGCTGCCAGCTTGCCACCGTCACGGGCGCTTTGTTTGAGGTAATCCACTTTCAACTTGCGCGCCCGATTCACATTGATGGCCGTATTCTCGCTGGTGACGATGCCAACCCTGACACCCTCGCGTTGCAACAGCTGCAAACCCATGCCATCGCGAGTGTTGAATTTCTTGAACTCAGTGCCGTCGCTGCCATAGTACATGCCGCCATCGGTGAGTGTGCCGTCCACGTCGGTCATGAACAGCCGGATGTCATCAGTGCTCGGTATCATAGTCTCAATTAATTTATCTGCCATGCCTCACTTTAAATATTGCTCGATGTGATAACGGGGGCGATGCTTCTCCTCGGTGTAAATGCGACCAATATAAGCAGCAATAATGCTCAAGCAAATGAGCATGCAACCGCCTACAAACCAGATAGACAGCATCAGTGAAGCCCATCCCTGGGCACCGTTGCCCTTACATAGGGAGACAATTACATAGACGAGGATTATCAGACTAATGAGCAGAAAAATGACGCCCAAATCAAAGATCAGCCTCAAAGGCTTGACGCTGAACGATGTAACACCATCAATGGCAAAGGACAACATCTTGTTCAGTGGATACTTGCTCACGCCAGCCTGACGCTCCAAGCGGTCATAGTAAACCGAGTCGGTCTTGAAGCCTAACAGCGGCACCAGTCCCCTCAAGAACAGGTTGCGCTCTTCATACTGGCACAAGGCGTCTACAGCCCGTTGACTCATCAGCCTGAAGTCGGCATGGTTATAAACCGACTTCACGCCCATTCCATTCATAAACTTGTAGAAGGCTTGAGCCGTCGTACGCTTGAAAAAAGAGTCGGTGTCGCGCTTGCGCCGCACGCCGTAAACGATGTCGCAACCATCGTGAAACTTTCTCATCATCCCGGGAATGGCCTTGATGTCGTCTTGCAGGTCGGCATCGATCGACACTGTCACGTCAGCATCCTGGCGAGCTGTCTCAAGTCCGGCCATGAGAGCATTCTGGTGACCCACATTACCAGCAAGTTTCAGTCCGCGCACATGAGCGTCCTGGTTGGCAAATTCTTTGATTATCGGCCATGTACGGTCATGCGATCCATCGTTGACATATAGGATATAACTCTCATTACCAGCCAGATGCTCACTCATCATGCTATCGAGCAATGCTCGCAAGCTCTTATTGGTCTGCGGCAACACTTCCTCCTCGTTATAACAAGGTACCACTATAGCTAAAGTTGAATTCTCCATATAATTGCAAGAGGTCCCTATTGACCAAAATGCAAAGATAATGTTTTTTGTCTAAAAGAAGTGCATACCAAGCATGAAACGTGGAATTTTCTTTGCCAATCATGATGTTTTAAGTAATTTTGCAGCCAAATTTTTAAAAACTTGTATCACGAAAACGATGATGAGAAAACCTTTATTTATTGCCATGCTATCTACCCTGCTGGGACTCAGTTCGATGGCGCAAGGCAATAACACCCGCATGGGTGGAGACGACGATGAAGACACCGAGTCGCTCGCCGAGCGCATCTTTAACCTTGAGAAAAAGACCGACGCGTTTAACTTCCACATTAACTTTGCATCGAGCCTGGTTGCCGAGGATGCCAATCACGGCGAGTGGGATTCCAAGTTCGTGTGCCGTGACCTGCGGCTCGACATCAAGGGCGACATCACGCCCAAGGTGTTCTACCGCATCCGTCACCGCTTCAACAGCAACCAGACAGCCAAGGGCCTTGACCGCTTTGCCAAAGCTACCGACATCATGATGGTGGGCTATCGTCCAAGCGATAAAGTTGATATTGCCGCTGGTAAACTGTGCCAGATTTGGGGTGGCTTTGAATATGACCAGAACCCCATGGAAATCTACCGCTATAGCGACCTCATCGACATGATGGACATCTTCATGGCCGGAGCAATGGTGAGCTACCACCCTACCCCCACCCAAGAGGTCGCGTTCCAGATGACCAACAGCTACAACGGATCGTTTGCCGAGGACCTGGGCGAAGAGCCACAGATTGTCACCAACGACCTGATGAAGCCTGAAAAACTGCATCGCAGCCGCGCCCCGTTCACCTACATCCTGAACTGGAACGGCAACTTCCTGCATGATCAGCTACAAACCCGCTGGGCATGGGGTATCCAAACCCAGGCAAAGCATAAATACAGCCGCATGATCACCCTGGGCCAGAGACTCAACCTTCAAGGCTTCCAAATCTACTTCGACTACTTCGGTGAATGGGATGACGTGGACCGCCTGCACTATGCAACAACCGACCTTCAAGATTTGATAGCCCCAGGCTCAACCCACCTGGGCAAGGTGCACAGCCACACCTTCATCACCAAAATGAACTGGCAATTTGCGCCCAAGTGGAACCTGATGCTCAAGGGCACCTATGAGACCACCAGCATTGCCAAAATTGATGACCTGCACAACTACCGTAAGTCTATAGGCTATCTGGGCAGTATCGAGTACTGGCCGATGCCCAAGAAGCTGGATTTCCGTGTGTTCCTTGCCTACTTGGGTCACAAGTATGACTTCAACAAGGCAAGTGGTCTCAAGGACTATAACACCAACCGCGTGGAGCTCGGTTTCATGTATCGCATCAAGTGCTATTGATGGCTATCAAAATAGCGATCATCAGGGCAGTCGTCGTTGGGCGGCTGCCTTTTTTTTGAGGGCTGATTGCGCACAAATGCATGGTTTTAATAAATATTATTATTTATTATTTTACAATGTGGGGAATTTGGCTTACTTTTGTGGGAAGTTTAGAAACATGTGATGAAATACCTGAGTCTGCCCGACAACGCGACACGCATTCTCCCTTTCTATTTAGCAATGGAGGAGTATGCTGCGTATATCATTGGAGAGGATGACATCTTCTTCATGTGGCAGGTGGAACCGACGGTCATATTTGGTCGCAACCAGCTGATAGCCAACGAGGTGAATGTTGACTATTGCCGCAAACACGGCATTGCTTTCTACCGCAGGCGCAGCGGCGGCGGTTGTGTGTATGCCGACGATGACAACATCATGTTCAGCTACATCACCCGCAGCGACGAGGTGCAGACAACCTTCAGTTCCTACACCAATGCCGTTGCCGGCATGCTGCGCGGACTGGGACTGAACGCCACGGCCAGCGACCGCAACGATGTGCTCATTGACGGTCGCAAGGTGAGCGGCAACGCATTTTACCACATTCCCGGACGCAGCATCGTGCATGGCACTATGCTCTATGACACCAACATGGAGCACATGCTGAACGCCATCACGCCGTCGCGCGAGAAATTGACCAGCAAGGGAGTGCAGTCGGTTCGCAGCCACATCACGACGCTGAGCGAGCACTTGTCGATGGGCCTCGAGAGTTTCAAGCGACATGTACGCGAGACCATGTGTGACGGTGAAATCAAGCTCACTGCCGACGATGTTGCCAAGATTGAGCAGCTCACAAAGCCCTATCTGGAGCCATCGTTCCTGCAGGGCAACGACCCGCGCCATGAGCAGGGCAAGGGTTATCGCATCGAGGGCGTGGGCACCATGCTTGTGAACATTGAATTCAACCACGATGTGATACATGACCTGCACTTGAGTGGTGATTTCCTGCCACTGTGCGATGCACGGGAGGCCATGTTATCAAAACTGCGCGGAGTAAAGCTCACCCCCGAGGCCCTCAACACAGCCCTTGACGGCTGTGACGCAGGCCAATGGATACTGAACTTAACCAACGAACAATTAATAACACTATTAACCACAAATTAAAAAACCATTTTAAACCGTGACTGAAGAAATCAAAGTTACCTGTCTTCATGACAGGCACGTGGCGCAAGGCGCTCTCATGTCCCCGTTTGCGGGTTACGACATGCCCATCCAGTATGTAGATATCACCACCGAGCACAATGCAGTGCGCCAGAAGGTGGGTGTTTTTGACGTGTCGCACATGGGTGAGGTGGAAATCACCGGCCCCGACGCCGCCAAGTTCACCAACTACATCTTCACCAACGATATCAATGCCATCAAGGCTGGCCAGATCCTGTACGGCATGATGCTGTACCCCGACGGCGGTACCGTTGACGACCTGCTGGTTTACCGCGTTGACGACAACGACTACTTCCTGGTAATCAATGCTGCCAACATCGACAAGGACGTGGCATGGATTATGGAGCAGGCAAAGGACTTTGACGTGAAGATTGACCACCAGAGCGAACTCTACGGCCAGATTGCCGTTCAGGGCCCCGAGGCCGAGAAGACCATGGGTGCCGTGCTGGGCATCGACACGACCGACCTGACGTTCTACACCTTCAAGAAACTGGAGTGCGAGGGCAAGACCATCATCGTGAGCCGCACCGGTTACACCGGCGAGGACGGCTTTGAGGTCTATGCCGATCCCGCCATCATCTGCAAGATGTGGGACAAACTCATGGAGGCCGGCGTGCAGGCCTGCGGTCTGGGTTGCCGTGACACCCTGCGCTTTGAGGCCGGTCTGCCGCTGTATGGCGACGAGTTGACTGCCGAGATTTCGCCCATTGCTGCCACCTTTGGCATGTTTGTAAAACTCGACAAGGAAGGAGGCTTCATTGGCCGCGACGCCTGCGCCCAGCAGAAGGCCGAAGGCACGCCCAAGAAACTTGTGGGCCTGGAACTTGAAGGCAAGGCCATTCCGCGCCATGGTTATGAGGTGCTTGACGGTGAAAACGTAGTGGGCTACATCACCACTGGTTATCACAGCATCACTCTGGACAAGAGTGTAGCATTTGCACTGGTTGACCGCGCTGTTGGCACTCTGGGCAACACGCTGAGCGTTCGCATCCGCAAGAAAGTGTTCCCTGCTACCGTGGTCAAGAAACGCTTCTACACGCCCAATTACAAGAAGTGATTAGTTTCTATTCCATAGTAGCTGGAATTCAACAGAAAAACAATTGAAAAAATAATATTAACTTAAATTCTTATAAAACAATGAGTAAGATTATCGACGGACTCTATTACAGTGAGTCACATGAGTATGTAAAGGTAGAAGGCGACTTCGGTTTTATTGGTATTACCGACTATGCACAGCACGAACTGGGCAACGTGGTTTATGTTGACATGCCCGAGGTTGACGACGAGGTTACCGCAGGCGAGGACTTCGGCGCAGTTGAGAGCGTTAAGGCCGCCAGCGACCTGATGTCTCCCGTTAGCGGTACCGTTGTCGAGGTCAATGAAGCCCTCGAGGATGAGCCCGGCCTGATTAACAAGGACGCCTTTGAGAACTGGATCATCAAGGTTCAGCTCAGCGACAAGGGTGAGCTTGAAAGCCTGATGGACGCAGCTGCCTACAAGGCCATGATCGGTGAGTAACAATCAAACAGGAATCAGTAATTGGATTTTTTTAATGAGTTATAAATTTTTTCCGCACACCAACGACGAGTTGCAAGCCATGCTCACCACGGCGGGCGTCAAGTCGCTGGACGACCTCTATCAGGACGTGCCCCAGGAGCTCCAGCTCAAGAAAGAGTATGAGTTGCCCGAGGCAATGAGTGAGATTGAAGTGCGCCGCTTCTTTGACGACCTGGGCATGGGCAATATCACCATGCGCACGTTCCTGGGCGCTGGTTTCTATGACCACTACAGCCCTGCAGTCGTTCAAGATCTCGTGAAGCGCAGCGAGTTTCTCACCGCCTATACCCCCTATCAGGCCGAGATTTCGCAGGGTACCCTGCAATATATTTTTGAATACCAGAGCATGATGGCCGAGTTGACCGGCATGGAGGTGAGCAATGCGTCGATGTATGACGGCACAACCGCTACTGCCGAAGCCATGATGATGGCTGTCGCCAATGCCAAAAAGCGCAATCGCGTGCTGGTGAGTGAAACCATCAGCCCCTATGTGCTGCGCGTTCTCAAGACCTATGCCAAGTATCAGCGCATCCAGCTTGACATGGTTCCCGCCGCCGATGGTGTGATGAACCACGATGTACTGAAGGCCGAGCTCGAGAAAGACGATGTGGCTGGCGTTATCGTTGCCACGCCCAACTTCTACGGCATCCTTGAGGACTTCACCGGTGTTGCCGACCTGTGCCATGAGCACAAGGCACTGCTCATCATGAACTGCGTGGCTACCGCCCTGAGCGTTGTCAAGACACCCGGTGAATGGGGTGCCGATATTGCAGTGGGAGACGGTCAAAGTCTGGGTATTCCCTTGAACTACGGCGGCCCCTATGTGGGTTTCCTGTGCACGACCAAGAAACTCATCCGCAAGATGCCAGGCCGCATCGTTGGCGCAACCAAGGATGCCGATGGCAAGCGAGCCTTTGTGCTGACGCTTCAAGCCCGCGAGCAACACATCCGCCGCGAGAAGGCCACGAGCAACATCTGCTCCAACCAGAGCCTGATGGCACTGTATGTGACCATCTATATGGGCTTGATGGGAGCCAAGGGTCTGAAGGAGGTCAACTCCATCAGCTACAGCAATGCTCATTATCTGGCCGATTGTCTGGTCAAGACAGGGCTGTTTGAGTTGGCATACCCCAACCAGCCGTTCCTCAACGAGTTTGCCGTTAAGACCAAACTCAATATCGACGAGTTGCAGGAATACTGCGGCGAGGAATACATGCAGTGTGGTCTCAAGATTGCCGACGACACCCTGCTGATTGCCGTGACCGAGACCTACTCCCGCGAGGATTGTGACGACCTTGTTGACGCATGTGTAACCTTTAACGAAGAAAAGGAGGGCAAGTAAGATATGAATAACACTTTTTACGGTAAACTCATCTATGAGTTGTCCCAGAATGGCCGTCAGGGTTATTCCCTGCCCGAGAACAAGTGTGACGAATACCAAATGAGCGACCTGCCCAAGGGCCTGATGCGTGAGACCGCGCCATTGCTGCCCGAGGTTGACGAGTTGAGCATCGTTCGCCACTATACCAACATGAGCAACAACAACTTTGGTGTGGACACGGGATTCTATCCCTTGGGATCCTGCACCATGAAGTACAATCCCAAAATCAACGAGGAAATCGCTGCCCACCGCGAGTTCACGGGTCTGCACCCACTGCAGAACCCCGAGACCACCCAGGGAGCACTCGCTGTTTACTACTTCCTGCAGACCAGCCTTGCCGAGATTTCGGGCTTGAGTGAGTTCACGTTGAACCCCTTTGCTGGTGCTCACGGAGAACTGACAGGCTTGATGATCATGCGCGGATACCACATGGAACGCGGTGACATGAAGCGCACCAAGGTCATCATTCCCGACAGTGCTCATGGTACCAACCCCGCCAGCTCGGCCGTTTGCGGTCTTGACGTGGTGGTGGTAAAGAGCCGTCCCGACGGCACCGTCGATGTGGACGATCTGCGGCCCTTGCTCGATGATACCATTGCCGGCATGATGATGACCAACCCCAACACGCTGGGCATCTTTGAGCACAACATTGGTGAAATTGCCAAGGCTGTTCATGACTGCGGCGGCTTGATGTACTACGATGGTGCTAATCTCAACCCCATGCTCGGTAAGGTTCGCCCTGGCGACATCGGCTTCGACATCATGCACATCAACCTTCACAAGACCTTCTCGACGCCTCATGGCGGCGGCGGTCCCGGCAGCGGTCCCGTCGGCGTTCGTGCCGGATTGGAGCACTTGCTGCCCAACCCCCGTGTCGTGAAAGTCGAGGAGCAAGACTACGACTACTTCAAGCTGGAGTGCAGCGACAAGTCCATCGGCAGCATCAGCGGTCACCTGGGCAACTTTGGCGTGATGATGCGCGCCTTGGCCTACATTCTGACCCTGGGCCGTGACCAGCTCAAGTGGGTGGGCCCGCTTGCGACCCTCAACGCCAACTACATCAAGGAATCGTTGAAGGACGTGTATGAACTGCCCATCGGCGGTGTGTGCAAGCACGAGTTCGTCTTTGACGGCTTGAAAGACAAGTCTACCGGCGTGACCACCCTTGATGTGGCTAAGCGACTGCTGGACTATGGCTTCCATGCCCCCACCATCTATTTCCCCTTGCTGTTCCATGAGGCCCTGATGATTGAGCCCACCGAGAACGAGAGCAAGCAGACCCTCGACGACTTCATCCGCATCATGCGTGTGATTGCTCAAGAGGCCAAGGATGATCCCGAGATGGTGAAAACCGCTCCGCACAACACCCCTGTGCGTCGCCTTGACGACACCCAGGCCGCCCTGCACCCAATCGTAACCTGGCGCGAGCTTGTTGCAGACAATCAGTAAACCCGTTTAGAAGACAAGAAGGGCAATAAAGACAATTTCCTTTATAATTTGTCTTATTTGTCTTTCTTGTCTTTAGTATATCACACTACATCTGAATAGACATTATGTTTGACATTATTATAATAGGAGCTGGACCTGGTGGATATGAGACTGCTGCCGAGGCTGCCTCACAGGGCCTGACAGTAGTCATCGTTGAGCGTGACCAGATGGGTGGCACCTGCCTGAACCGCGGTTGCATTCCCACCAAGGCCCTGTGCCGCAATGCCGAGGTCATCAACCTGCTGCGCGAGAGCGAGTTGTGGGGCATCAAGACCGGAGAAATGGCATTTGACTACGCGCCCGTGTTTGAGCGCAAGGAAGCCGTCGTCAAGCAACTGCGCGAGGGTGTGGAGATGCTCATGGGCGCTCCCGGCATCACCGCCATCAAGGGCGAAGCCAGCCTTAAGGACGCTAACACTGTCATCGTCAATGGTGAAGAGTACAGTGCCAAGAACATCATCATCGCCACTGGTTCAGCACCGCGCGGCCTGCCCATCGAGGGTGCCGACCTGGCCATGACCAGCGACGACATCCTGGCCATGGAACAGTTGCCCAAGAGCCTGTGCATCGTGGGCGGCGGCGTCATTGGCATGGAATTTGCCGCCGTGTTCAGCACGTTTGGCGTCGAGGTGACCGTCATCGAGTACTGCAAGGAAATCCTGCCACCGTTTGACAAAGACGTGGCCAAGCGCCTAAAGACTGTCCTGAGCAAGCACGGCATCAAGATCATCACCAGTGCTGCAGTTAATGGCATTGCACAGGTCGAGGACGGTTATACCGTGTCCTACGAGCTCAAGGGTAAGCCCCAGAGCGTGACGTGTGAGAAAGTGCTCATGTCGGTTGGTCGCCAGCCAGTTCTGCCTCAAGGACTTGACACCGTTGGCATCACCGTTGGGCGACGTGGCATCGAGGTGGACGACAACATGATGACCAACGTCAAGGGCGTCTATGCCATTGGCGACGTGAACGGTCGCATGATGCTTGCCCATGCCGCCAGTGCACAGGGCCAGCGCGCCCTGCACGCCATCATGGGCAAGGCCGACGACATCAAGCTCGACATCGTGCCCAGCGCCGTGTTCACCGTGCCCGAGTTGGCCATGGTGGGGCTGACCGAGGAGCAGTGTGCCGAGCGTGGTCTTGACGTGACGGTGAAGAAATCCTTCTTCCGCAGCAACGGCAAGGCTGTCGCCATGAACGAGACCGACGGCTTGATCAAGATGATTGTGGATAACAGCAATCGCCAGATCGTGGGCTGCCACATCTGCGGAGCACATGCTGCCGACCTCATCCAGGAAGTGGTCACCGCTATGAATGCGGGTGCCACCGTTGACCTGCTTGCTCGCAGCATCCACGGCCACCCCACCCTGAGCGAGGTCATGCTCACCGCAGCCCGCCAGTTCTGACGACTAATTGTTAGAAGACAAGAAGGACAAGAAAGACAATTTTTCTTTAATCAACACAAATAGTCTTTCTTGTCTTTTTTTTGTTTTATAGAATTTTATTAATTTTGCAGCAGATCATTGCGGAGTCACAGCGGTGACAAGCGTTTTACCGCAATGATGACATTTGGATAACAAGAAAGCGTTTATTTGCGCTTTGTTCATTGGCCACTAAGAACTTCGCAACTTCAATACTGCCACAGGGACAAGGCAACAATAGATGCTCACAGGTGTGTAAATGCACCATCCTCACGCCGCCAGCGGGCGGCTTGGGGTGGCTTTACATATCGGCGTGAGGTCTATCGGTTGCTCGTCTTTGGCGGTATGGGCATGCGAAGGCCTTTAGTGGCGGGACGGGCACGAAATAAGGCCTCTCGCTTTCTTTTTTATACAAGCACCGCCCTTGCACTGGAGGCCAGCAGCAGGCTCATTAAAACAAGTTCATGCTTATGAAAATCAAGACCAAACTGCGCTCGTGCCTCCGAGCAATCTTGCTACTTGTCACAGTCCTGTGTTTACCGACAACAGCTAAAGCCATTTATTTCGACGTTGACGGAATTCACTATTTATCCAATGGAGACAACAGTGTATATGTTCACTCAGTTCGTAAAAGTGGAGACATTGTTATTCCATCAACCGTCACCTACGAAGACAAGTCATACACCGTTACTGCAATTTTTGGTTTAGGGTCCAACATTACAGGCATTAGCATTCCCAGTACCGTCACTAGTATTGGTATTTATAATCAAGATTATGGTCATCATCAAACCAATATCTTTAGTGATTGTGACGGCCTAACGCACATCACAGTGGCAAGCGGTAATCCGACATACGATTCCCGTGACAATTGTAATGCCATCATAGAAACGGCAAGTAATACTTTGCTAGCAGGTTGCAAAAGCACTGTCATACCCAACACAGTTATTGCCATCGGTAAAGGAGCATTCGCTTCCTGTAATGGTCTGATGAACGTGGAACTCGGTAACTCGGTAACCACCATCGGTGAGTATGCATTCGCTTCCTGTAGTGGTCTGACGAACGTGGAACTCGGTAACTCGTTAACCACCATCGGTGAGAATGCGTTCGTGAACTGTAGCAGTCTGACGAACGTGGAATTAGGTAACTCGGTCACCACTATCGGTGATTGTGCATTCGAGGGATGCAGCAGTCTGACGGAAATCACATTGCCCAACTCTCTCACCACTATCGGCTCATTTGCTTTCTACGGATGTTCTGAACTGGACAGTGTAGACATTCCGCCGACAGTTACAGAAATTGGTATGAGGGCTTTTCGCGACTCAAAAATATATGAAGATCAACATGGAATAGTTTATGCCGGGAATTGGGTCGTTGATTGCAAGAATGATGTGCCAGGGGATTGCGTTATTAAAGACGGAACCGTCGGCATTGCCTCATATACTTTCAGCCACGATAATGTAGCTGGTACTGAAATCGAGCCCCCTTTTACGAATCTGGTTATTCCCAACTCAGTACTATACATTGGTGCTGAAGCTTTTTATTATACTGATTGGGAACCAGGCCATGCCACTTTTTCACCAATCAAGACTATTGTCATCGGAGAGTCAGTAAAATCGATAGGAAGTCATGCATTTTATACGGGCACTCGAAGTACATATAATGATACTGGTACGCTTATTGATGGAGACGCCGATCTACAGAGTATCACGTGCTTAGCTAAAATTCCTCCTAAAGCAAGTGATACCTTTGCAAGCCATATATTTGATGTTCCCATTTATGAATGGTACGAGACCGACTACGCCATCTATCATCGGGTGCCGCTTTATGTGCCGATGGAGTCGGCTGATGCCTATAAGAATGACGAAGAATGGGGCCGATTCCAGACTATTATCGGGATCAATGTTAACGACCAACTTGACGTTAACGGTGATGGTGAAGTGACCATCAGTGATGTGAATAGTCTTGTTGATGTGATTATTAACAGCACCTATACCTCCAACCTTATCATCTATGATGTGAATGGTGACAGCGAAGTAACCGTCGCAGACATCAACATCGTCATCGATGCCATCCTCAGCAATTGACCTCTACCGTAACACTCAGTTTAAACACAAGAAAGACAAGCCCTATGTTTGCACAGTCAAAGTCAAACATAGTGCTTGTCTTTCTTGTCTACTTCTTAAGAATGGGCAGGAAAGAAACTTCTTCATTTTTTAAGTTTTGGCAGGGCAACCGCACCAAAACTAACATTTACCATTAGCTGACAAAATGAGTATTTGACGCCCGAAGGGCGGCTATCTAAGTAACCCCCTGTAAAACAGGCTACCGAGTGTTAACAAGGGAGCCTGATTCACTGGGGGTAATGGTGATGAAGCGGCTGTCGCTGGAGGCTACTCCACTGCGGCTACTGGCACATGGGGTCGCCTCCAGCGACTTGGTTTGATGGAGCGTTTTCCCCTGGTGAGGCGCCCCACTGCGCTATCGCTCAGTGGATTGCCTTGCCAGGGGTTACTCAGAGGCCACCCCAAGGGTGTTCCACATCCAACTTTGTTAATTTTGTTGCGGTTGCCCTGAAGTTTTGGTGATTATTGGATGCTAATTTGGAAATAATGAGTACCTTTGCAGATTAGACAATTCACTATTTGACGACATGACAACCGGTAATATCATTAGATTTGCATGTATCCTGCTCCTGTGGGTGGGGCTGTGCTGGATGCTGCTCACCAGAGCTGCGCGCATCGATTTCATGGTGATATTCACCATCGTGGCGTCGGGCATAATAGTCTTTGTCCCTCTCTACAAGAAATATGTGAGAAAAAAAGACTAAACCATGACCAAGAACTCATACATACTTCAACACTGCCCACTGCTGGCACAGATTGACGTTCCCGCCGACCTGAGGCAACTCGACATCGACCTGTTGCCGCAAGTGTGTCAAGAGTTGCGTCAATTCATGATTCATGAGTTGTCGAGCAACCCCGGACACTTTGCGTCGAGCATGGGTGCCGTTGAAATCGTTGTGGCACTGCACTATGTGTTCAACACGCCCGATGACCGCCTGGTGTGGGACGTGGGACATCAGGCCTATGCCCACAAGATACTGACAGGACGCCGTGACCAATTTGACGACAACCGCAAGCTTGACGGCCTGAGCGGTTTCCCCAACCCAGCCGAAAGCGAATATGACACATTCACAGCAGGACACGCATCCAATTCCATCTCGGCCGCCCTGGGCATGGCAATAGCCGCCGAGCTGCAGGGTAACAACAACCGCAAGGTTGTAGCCGTCATTGGCGACGCAAGCATCAGCGGCGGGTTGGCGTTTGAAGGCATCAATAATGCCACCACCAATCCCAACAACCTGATTATCGTCCTCAACGATAATGACATGGCGATTGACGCCAATGTGGGAGCACTGAGCCATTACATGAGCGACCTGCACACCTCCCACCGCTACAACAAGATGCGATACAAGACCTATCAGTTCCTGCGACGGCACAATGTCATCAACGAAAACCGCAAGGGTTTGATTTTGCGTTTCAGCAATGCGTTGAAGTCGCTGTTCTCTGGTCAGCAGAACATCTTTGAGGGATTGAACATCCGTTACTTTGGTCTCTATGACGGTCACGACGTGAAACGTCTGGTCAAGATATTCCGCGAGATCAAGGACATGACCGGTCCCAAGCTTGTTCATGTACGCACGGTCAAGGGTAAGGGCTTTGCCCCTGCCGAGGCCGACCCCGCCACTTGGCACGCGCCGGGCAAGTTTGACGAGCAGACAGGCGAACGCGCCAGGGCAGGCAAGAATGGCCCCATTAAATATCAAGATGTGTTTGGCAAAACTCTTGTGGAGCTTGCCGAGAAGAATAGCAAAATAGTAGGTATCACTGCTGCCATGCCAAGCGGCACGTCAATGTCGATGATGCTCGAGGCCATGCCCCGCAGGGCCTTTGATGTGGGCATCAGTGAGGGTCACGCTGTGACCTTTGCCGGCGGCTTGGCCAAAGACGGCATGCACCCCTACTGTGCCATCTATAGCACGTTCCTGCAACGTGGTTATGACTCTATCATCCACGATGTTGCTATCCAGGGATTGCCTGTGACCTTCTGCATCGACCGTGGCGGCATTGTCGGCGAGGACGGTGTAACTCATCATGGCCTGTTTGACCTGGCCTACCTGCGCTGCATTCCTGGCATGGTCGTGGCATCGCCCATCAACGAGCATGACCTGCGCCACCTGATGTTTACAGCCCAACTCGATGGGATGGGCCCGTTTGCCATCAGATACCCACGCGGGAAGGGCGTCATTGCCGACTGGAAAAACGAGATGCACAGCCTGCCCGTGGGCAAAGGTCGCCGCATGAGCGAGGGAGAGGGCGTTGCTGTCTTGAGCATCGGCCACATCGGCAATGAAGTGATTGAAGTGGTTAACCGTCTGGCTCAACGGGGCATCAAGGTGGGACACTATGACATGATTTACCTCAAGCCCATCGATGAAGACATCCTGGAAGAGGCCACCACCCAATATCATAGCCTCATCACCATTGAGGACGGCACAGTCGTGGGCGGATTGGGGTCGGCCGTTGCCGAATGGATGACCCGGCACGACCGCCATCAACACCTCAAGATGCTGGGAGTGCAGGACGAGTTTGTTCACCAGGGAACCGTTGCCGAATTGCATGCTCGCTGTGGCATGGATGCCCGTTCACTCGAGAAAGCCATATTAGAGCTATTGCACAAAGCAGAATGACAACCATCTAACAAGATATCACAACAATGAGAATCGTTATTGCCGGCGCAGGAGAAGTCGGGACACATCTGGCCAAAATGCTCAGCAACGAGGAGCAGGATATCATCGTCATGGACGTTGAGAACAAGAAACTCGAGCCGCTCGAGAACTATAACCTGCTCACTCATCAAGGCAGCGCAATCTCGTTCAACGACCTCAACGCCATCAAGGCAGGCTACTGTGACCTGTTTATCGCCGTAACCAAGAGCGAGGCCCGTAATATCCTTGCCTGCTCAATGGCCAAGCGCTTGGGTGCCAAAAAAACCGTTGCCCGCGTTGACAATGACGAATTCTTTAATGCCAAGTGGCGTGAGCACATCAGTCACCTGGGAATAGATCACCTCATCTACCCCGAGATGCTTGCAGCCAAGGAAATTGCAAGCGCCCTGAAGCGCACTTGGGCAAGAAACTGGTTTGAGCTGTTTGACGGTGAGTTGATTGTGGTGGGCGTGAAAATACGCTCCAATGCCAGAATAGTCAACCAGATGCTCAAGGATGTGTCCAACATCAGCCATTTTCTCCATGTTTCGGCCATCAAGCGCAACCGCGAGATCATCATTCCACGCGGAGATGATCAAGTGCTTGAGAATGATATCGTATATATTGCCACAACACGCGACCACATCGACGAGGTGCGCGACGTGTGCGGCAAGGTTCAGACCCCGGTTGACAACATGCTCATTGTTGGAGGTAATGATATCGCCGAGCAGCTCATCAAGAGACTCGGCAAAACTGTTGACATTAAGGTCATTGAAGAAGATTTGGCTCGATGCGACGAGTTGGCTCAACGTTATCCTAACTGCAAGCTGGTACAAGGCGACTTCCGTGACACCGAACTCAGCGAGGAAGAGAGCGTGAGCAACTATGACGCGTTTATCGCATTGGGCGAGAACAGCGCGGTCAATATGATGGCATGCATGATCGCCAAGACCAATGGCGTGCCCAAAACCATTGCCCAAGTCGAGGATATCCAGTTCATCTTTGAAGCCGAGGCCCTGAACATTGGCACCATCGTTAATAAAAAGCTGCTGGCATCGAGCCGCATCTACCAAATCATGATCGACGCCGACGAGGACAATGCCCGCTGCCTGGCTCTGGCTGATGCCGAGGTGGCCGAAATCATTGTCCAGAAGGGAGACAGGGTGACCCGTTCAGCCGTTAAGGACTTGAAACTGAGCCGAGATTTCACCATTGCCGGACTGGTGCGTGACGGCAAGGGGCAGCTTGTTGACGGAAACACCCATATCCTGGCAGGAGACCACGTTGTGGTATTCTGTCTACAAGGTGCGATCCATAAACTTGATAAATATTTCTCATGATGCGCAAGCGGTCAAACCAAAATATCAACTTTGCCATAGTCATGAGGACGCAAGGCCTGCTGCTGCTCATTGAGGCCGCCTTCATGCTCTTGCCCCTTGGCATATCCTGGTGGTTTGACGAGCCCACTGCACTCATGGCCTTTGTCTACAGCATCGCAATCACAGGCGGAGCTGGAGCTGCCATGGCATTTGGCATCAGACCCCGTAGCACCACCATGGGCAAGCGTGAGGGCTTAATGCTCACAGCCATCATCTGGGTGTTCTTCTCGTTGTTCGGCATGCTGCCCTACCTGTTCAGCGACACATTCAATAATGTGACCGATGCTTTTTTTGAGACCATGGCAGGCTTCACGACAACGGGCTCCAGCGTCATCCGATATGTCGAGGAAATTCCTAATGGCGTGTTATTCTGGCGCGCAATGACACAATGGATTGGCGGCATGGGAATTATCCTATTCACTCTGGCCGTTATCCCGATGCTGAACCAGAAAGGCGGCATTGCCCTGTTCAACGCCGAGGTGACCGGCATCACCCATGAGCGCTTGCGTCCACGCGTGAGTCAAACGGCCAAGGATCTGTGGATCATATATATCGGTCTAACAGCAATTCTCACTGGCCTGCTCTACATTGGTCCCATGGACTGGTTTGACGCCGTGTGCCATGCGATGACGACGACCTCGACCGGAGGCTATTCCACCAAGAATATCGGGCTCGACTATTGGCAATCAAGCTATGTGTTCATTGTTGTAATCATTTTCATGTTTATCGGCGGCATCAGTTTCTCGTTGATTGCCGCAGTGGGCCGTGGCAACTTCAGACGTCTGACCAAGAATAACACCCTGCGCTGGTATTGCATGACCACCCTCATCACCACCGTTGGAATATTTGCCTACATGGCCTATAAGGGTTTTCTTGACAATAACAACGACCGCATCATCTACGGAGCGTTTGACACCCTCTCGGCCATTACATCAACCGGTTTCTCGACATTTGACTACGAGAACAGCGGTGAGTTTGTTACCGTGATATTGATGGTGATGATGTTCTTTGGCGGCATGGCAGGTTCGACATCGGGAGGCGCCAAGATGGATCGTCTTATCGTACTGCTCAAGAATACAGCCAATGAATTCTACCGCGTGCTGCACACCAACTCGGTGCGTGCCGTCCACATCGATGGCAAACCCGTCCCGTCACATGTGGTGAGCAAAGTGAACACGTTTTTTACTGTTTACATCTTGATTATCATGATTGTGGCATTGTACCTGACCTTCTATGGTGTGCCCGTGTTTGATGCTATGTACACATCGATGTCGGCAATCAGTAATGTGGGTATTGGGCACGGAGTGACTGGAGCAAACGGGTCTTGGGTAGCGCTGCACCCTGGGGCTAAATGGGTGTTGGCTTTTGAGATGATGGTGGGCCGTCTTGAGTTATTCACCGTACTGGTCATATTTACCCGCTCCTTCTGGAAAAAAGATTGACATTTTTCTAGTCGAAGCATGGATCTGCAGGGAAGTGTTTTTTTTAAAAACTTCCCTTAGCCTTGTTGTAGTTATTGTTTAATTTTGCAAATTTGCATTCTAATTCTATAGAGTATATGGCATTTGTATTACATTTTTATTACATTTTTATTACATTTTTATTAACTTTCAAAAACAACAAATTATTATGAAAAAATTACTCTTTACACTTACACTTCTGATGATGGCCGGCAACGCTATGGCTGATCGTGTTGTCACCTTTGTTCCCTCGGATTTCACCGAGATGACTTCGGCAGCAGCCTACTCAGCCGAGAAGGATGGCATCAGCGTTAGTGTGACCAATGGCATGGCTAAAAAAGACCACATCCGCATCTACAAGCATGCAACGATGACGGTTAGTCTGGTTGATGTACCCGAGAGCCACCTCAACAATCCCGGCATCAGCTCGGTCGAGATCGAGTGCGTTGGTCAAGACGATGACCAGTATGGTCCCGGCTTGTTTATCAATGGAGCCAATGGCTTTAGGGGTGAGTACACCTATGAGGGCTATTTCGGTAAATGGACCGATACCGAAATCGAGATTCCCGAATCGATGGAGGACACGTTCTATGAGCACGCAATCTCCGCTGCTCTTGATGCCCAAAATGGTCAAGTACGCGTCTATGAGATCAATGTTTATGTGATTGGCGAGGATGACCCTGAAACACCTGTTGAGCCCACCGTTAAGACCGATGCCCCCAGCAGCACAAAGAACAACTTTGTTTACAATGACGGTAACATGTACTACAATGCCTACATCATTAACCTGATTGAGACTGAACCCAGTGCCATCTATTACCGCATTGGCACCATGAACGATGACGGTCAGTATGAATACGGTGAGTGGATGGAATACACCGATGAGCTCCAGTTCTTGACTCCGGGCACTTACATGGTTGAGGCTTATGCCGTTGCTCCCGGCAAGACCGAGAGCGACCACATCTTTGACGGTTTCGTCGTGTCGAGGTTAACCGACGTTGAGGAGCTGTTTGCCGGCAAGGAGGTAGCCAACGTGCGCTACTTCAACCTGGCAGGCCAAGAGATGCAGCAGGCCAGCGGCCTGACCATCATGGTGACCACCTACACCGACGGCACCACCAACGCCGTTAAGGTTGTGAAATAAATTTTTTAGGGGGCTTCTATAAATTAAATATTTGGTAATCAGTGAAATAATTCGTAAATTTGCGCCAAAATTGGTACAAATGAGCAAAAAAGTGAAAAAATACCGCCAAAACAAGGGTTCCGAAGCCCTTTTTGAGCATGAGATGACCCTTGAGTCTCTGGAAAAGATGGGCAATCCGCT
>FLNX01004565.1_pt1 | contig 37643 bp, 39 predicted proteins | sample 1140341 | NCBI WGS metagenome assembly FLNX01 (sample SAMEA3878208, study PRJEB12797) | bioreactor metagenome | biome: Moose rumen | place: Sweden | collected 2011-10 | reverse complement strand
GTCTGCTCTAACCCTTGGGCATACTTTGTAATATCTTCCTCGTAGTCTAAAAGCAACTGCTTTTGAAGTGCCAGTGTTCCGCTATAATTACCTTTCTGGATGAACGACCACACTACCGCTGGCATGCCGCCAAGAATCATATACTCACGGAAGGCTTCACGCAATACAGACATAGCTGTACTGGGAAGCGGCTTTAATTCCTTCATGTGCTGATATAGGATTTCCACCTGTTCATCCGAATATCCTTTGCCCCACAAGTATTCTTCAAAATCCAGCGGATACATCGTGATATCCTCCTTATAGCCTACGCTATTGGATTCAATCTCCTGATAGCTGATGCCCATAAGAGAGCCGGAACAAATGACATCATATCTTCCATCCAGCTTGAAAGCCTTTAGGCTGGTAGCACAATCCGGACAGGCCTGAAGTTCATCAAAGAAAATCAGCGTATTGCCCGGCTCCATTTTCAGAGCAGGATTCAAGAAAGAAATGTTCCGCAGAATAGCATCCACTTCATAACCATCATCAAATATGCTACGGTATTCCTTTTGCAGAACAAAGTTTATGGTAATGACATTCTGGTAGTACTTATCAGCAAAGTGGCTTATTGCCTCTGTCTTGCCTATTTGCCGTGCTCCCTTGATGATAAGCGGCATACGTTCCTTATTTAATGACCATTCCACGAGAATAGCATCTATTTTTCGTCTTAGTCGGTTCATCACAAAATTCTCCATGTTTTTAAGCGTAAAATCACAAAATTCATAAGTATATACTGTATTATATCACATTTTTCATCACTAAGACCATTTCAGATACAAAAAGACGCTGTGACGAATCACAGCGTCTGGTCATCTTCATATCTGACCAATAAACGATACACCTATTTTATTATACGTTTAATGATACATTAACCCTGTCTGCATGAGTATCCCGAAAATATCCGGGCAGCCAATATCCGACACAAACTGTCCCTCCCTGATGCCGTAAAAGTTCATGCAGCGTACCTTGAATTTTCTGCCGGTTGCCGGATGCCCCATGAACTCACCATCATGCGTTCCCGTACATGTCCAGCATACGGCGATTTTGCCGGGTTCCGTCACACAATCCTCCAAATGCCATTTTACATCCGAAAACGCTGACCGCATCATGTGCACAATCGCCAGATAGCCTTTCGGCCCCGTCAGCGGCTCAGGCTGGGTCGGCGCATAAAAAATGGCGTCTGCGGCAATCAGCTTTGCTGCCAAATTTTCATCAGCAGTGTTAATCATACGTTCAAACTCGGCAAGTAATTGTTTAATGTCCTTGTGTTCCACCATAATGACCTCTTTTCTAAATCAACGTCTGTTATACGCAACCTTCCTGCTGCCCGTCAATTTTGACCGGTCAGCCTGCAAAAAGCCTTCCATAGCCGTCCATGTTACGGGGAAGTTGTCGATAAACGCGGAATGCCATGCTTTCGGGACAATACAAAGGCTGGCGTTGGGGATATATTGTTCAGCTTCCACCATCGTGACCAGGGGCGCATGATCATCCTCATCCCCGGCAATAAGCAGTACCGGACACGTTATGGTCTTTAGGAAATCTTCTCCCACTTCCATTTTATTCCAAAAAGCCATATAGTTATTGCAAAACTCCTGATAGCGTTCCGGCTCGGGCATGATTTTTTTCTGCTGTTCAATAAATTTAGCATCTATTTGGGCTAAATCCTCGACCCTCATTTCTCCGCTGAAAAAACCTTTTTTCAGTGTACCGGCACCGATGGCAATAACCCTGTCCACGCGCTCAGGGTACATGGAGGCAACTTTATAAGCCGTGTAAGCACCATCGCTAAAGCCAAGAAGTATCGCAGGCTCTTTTGTGACGGCTTTCATCACCGCCAGCATATCATTGGCCTTTTGCTCATAGGTCAGCGGCAAGTGACCGATTTCCGAACGTCCATGACCACGGGTAGACACCGCTATAACCTGATAGTTCTGGCGCAGCTTGTCGATAAGCTGCCCCATTTCATAGGGCGTACCTACACCGCCACCATGAAAGACAAAAACTGGCTTGCCCTCACCATAAACTTCATAGTAAATCTTTGCATCACCGGCCTGTACATAATGGCCGGCTTTTTCATTGTTGCCGTAGGGCGTGGTACTTGCATAATTTCCCGGCTGCTGCATAAAGTAACGCATAGCCGGGGCTGATTCTGCGGTTCCGTGTGCAGTACCAAAAAGCAAAGCAGCCCCCAACAGCAATGCCGCAAAAACTGATGCAACGTTTTTCCTCCTCATGCCTTTCCCTCCAATTTCCAAACATCTATACCGGTAACAGCGTCAAACTGCTGACCGATAAAACCATCTTCCACCACATCCAGAACAATTTCGCCCGTGTAACTTATCCGTGCACTTTGCAAATGACCGCCTAAATAAGCAATCTCACCGCTATCCGGCAACAGATAAGAAAACATTCCATGCGCATGTTCCTTCAATCGCCCGTTGACATCGGTCACCACATTGCCCTGTAGGGAAATCATCTCTAACATACCATTCCGCTCATGCTGTAAAAAATCCTGCTTTTCGGGGATAAAAGTTGCTACCACCACTTTATCGCAAGCACCGATTCCTTGAAAAGTTGCTGACTTTATATCCATATCGCAGCACACTCTGCGAATACAGCTGAGGATTTCATCCCCTTTGTCCATACGAAGGTAAACACGGGAACCCATCTTTTGGTAGTCCATAATTTTCACCTGTTACAAACTGTTTACCCGGCTGCGGTATCTTTGCAATACCTCTTCACCGTTATCATCCAATAAACGCTGTAATTGAGCAATCAATGCCTCTTTATCTTCCGGCAGACGGCCATTCAAGCGAATCGGCATAGTCACATGTTCTGCCCGAAAAATCGTAGGGATATCGAGGCAACGGATAAATTCCTGCATCTCGGCAATACGTTCCGTTTCCGTAGCTTCCTCATAATTGCCAGCAGCCACATCACAAGACAGGGGCGTATCGGGGAACAAAGTCAGTTCCGATGCGTATACCATAGCCGGCTTCAACTGATTGTACATTTTAGCTGTTTCCCGTGCATGGGAAAGCCCCCAGTTATGTCCGCCCAGACCGCCTAAAAAGTTGGCAATCCACGGCATCCCGGCCTCGTCCATCTTTTTGCACTGTTCAATTACCAAATCAGCATGATAGCCCTTATTCATGCGGTCAAGCAGTTTATCATCGCCGCTTTCCACGCCGAAGTAGAAATAGCTGTAACCTTTTTGTGCCAGCTGTCTTACCTGTTCCACCGTCTTGCTTCTCAGATTATCCACACGGGCGTAGCCGCCAATGGATTTTACCTGCGGCAGATAGCGGTAAATCATATCGGCTATTTGCAGCAAATCCTCCGTCTTACGGATAAAAGGGTCTGCCCCCTGTAGATAAATGCGGTCAAAGTTCCAGCCGGACTGCGCCAGTTCTTTAATATCTTCTTCGATTTCCTCTATAGGTGACAGCATAAAAGGACTGTCCTTATAAAACGTGCAGAATTCACAGGTTGCATGACTGCAGCCGGAAGTTATCTGCAAGAAGCCATCTGCGGCTTCATAGGGAGGACGATTGATACCACTCGAAAAATGCATACTTACTTAACACTCCTAAAATCAATACACCAATTATCGTTCATGATAAAACTCAATAATCTCGCCGGCCTTGCCCTGTACGAAGGCAATCCGCAAAGGATAGGGAGTTTCACAGGGAACCACAATGTCTATCGGCATCATCGTAACCGGCAGCCCTTCTTCCGCACAGGCAGCCACACACTCATCGACCTTGTCTGTGTAAAGGGCAATATGGTCAACCTGCCCTGGTCTGCGCCCTGGCTCGGCATTGGCAAATAATTCAATTACGCCATTACCTGTGTCCAGCATGGCTCCGGCCTCAACGCCTTCGCCCCAGCTGCGCAAGCGCTTCATCCCCAACACATTACAATAAAATTCAATCACACGATCCATCTCAGCTTTGCCGCAGCAACGCAGTGCAGCATGATGCAAACCTTTAATCAGGCTCATGACAAATGCTCCTCACTTAATACACATCTAAATTACTCAATAACGACATTCCGGCACTTTTTTCTCGGTTTCCCCTGCGGATAGGGGCCATCACAATATCCCAATGTCACAAAAGCCTTGGCTTCCATATTTTCCGGCACGCCCCAATCCTGCATAAACGCTTTTCCTTCCGGCAGGGCAAAGGTTTCCTCTGCGCGGGAGATAATACAGGAATCAACGCCCAGTTCATAAGCCGCCAGTATCATATTTTCTGCCATGCAAAAGGCATCCGCCACATTGTAGAGAAAATCCTTCTGACCAAAAATCACACAAACCGTGGGCGCATCATAAAAACCATTTTTGATTTTGGGGTCATCAATTACCGATGGCTGTTCATCCGATACATGTCCTCCCAGCAGCTGACTGCGGTCAAACGTGGCAAAGTTTAAGCGCCCCAGCTTTGCGGCCAGCTGCGCATTATGCAGCGTTACAATCATACTGCGCTGTCCGCCACCAGCGTTCGGTGCATAAAGCCCAGCCTCCACAATCTTGTCCACAATATCACGCGGCACTTGTTCAGCCTGATATTTGCGGATGGAACGGCGCTTTTTCATCAATTCTAAAATATCCATGCCTATCTCCTTACACGTCCAACAATCCTTCTATTTGTTCTGCCCAGCACTGCGGGTCAGCGGCATAAAAATTGCCACCGCTCGTGCTGCTGGCTACGGCAGGACAGCCACGGCACCAGGCCAGCAGCTTACACTTGCTGCACTTTTGGAACTTATCGTATTCACGATAATCTTCCATCCTGCCTGTCCAAAGCTTTGCCAATCTATCGGTAAACACATTTCCCACCCGGCTGTTTTGCACCCGGCGGCAGGCAAAAACCTCCCCCGTAGGCAAAATGGTCAAATGCCCGTTACCGCAATTGCAGCCGCCGTAAATCATCTCCGGCTCGGCATTCGCCGGAATCTGGAACCGTCCCTTTTCATAATCCAGAAGTGTCCAAAGGTGATCCTTGCGGTTGAAGTAAGTTTCACAGCCAGCCGCTTCATACTTACGGAAGATGTTATCACAATCTTCCAATAACTTATGATAACGCTCCGGAGAAATACTGTTTTCTCTCGACGGACAGGGCTGTCCTAGTGCGGGCGCAGGCGCAGGATGCGCCATTTTTGCGCCCGCCTCATCACTGGTAGGGCAATAACGGGCAAAAGCATATACCTTTGTCCCGGCGGCCACTACCGCATCAATAATATGGGGAACTTCATCTATATTCTTCCCGGAAACCGTAGTCATGATAATGGAGCGTATTCCTGCCGCATTAAGCATGCCTACTTTTTCCAGTGTTGTGTGAAATGAACCGGGTTTTCTGAACCAGTCATGCGTTTTCTCCATGCCGTCAATGGACATCTGATAGCGTACACAGCCACATTCTTTCATACGCCTGCATACATCCTCGGTCAAATGAAACGGATTGCCCATAATAGTGAAGGGAATTTCCTTTTCCTTGAACATCGTTAGTAACGTCCAAAAATCCGGATGCAGGATGGGGTCGCCACCGGTCAGATAGAAATAAGGCTGACGGCCATAGATTTCGCAAAAATCCAAGCAATTATCCAGCACCGCTGTCATCTGTTCCCGGCTCATGCGGTCGGGACATTTCTGCGTGTTTTCCGCAAAAATGTAACAATGTTTGCAACGCTGGTCGCACTCGTCGGTAATATGCCATTGAAATGAAAAATACGGTTTCATCTGGCCGTCCTCCTTACTTGCCTTTCTTACTTATCCCCGGAACCGCAGGCAGAACCACAAGCTGCCGACAAAACTTTGTCACCGGAGCCGCATGCTGAACCGCAGGCTGCGGAAAGTTTGTCCCCGGAACCACAGGCCGAGCCGCAGGCAGAGTTTTCTACCATGCCAGTTGCCTTCTTGTTCCAAGCTGCTAAATTCGTAAGTGCCATGATACATCAACCTCCTAAAAATCATTGGCTATTTGCGCTTACAGGTACATCATAACAGCCAGCATGCGCTTTGTGAAATGCAATTATCTCATTATTTATGCACAAAACGTATCAATTATGTTATCATGAAACAAATGAGGTGATGAAGATGAACACGCAGCAGCTGGAATGTTTTACCACGCTGGCCAAAACTCTGAATTACGCCAAGACCGCTGAACAGCTTTCCCTGTCGCAGCCTGCTGTTTCCCGGCAGATTCAAAGTCTGGAAACAGAACTCAACGCCAAACTCTTTAATCGGACTACACGTTCCGTCAGCCTTACGCCCGTGGGCTTTCAATTCTTAGACGATGCCCAGCAAATGCTCTCCCTTTATTATCATTCGTTAGAATGGATTTCTACCTTCCATAAGCAAAAACGCACCGTACTGCGCATTGGTTATGCCGATTCCCATGCCAACTGCCTGATCAGCAAAGTCCTTACGCCACTTTTGTCCGAAAATGCCAACATCGTGCCGGAACTCACCCTTGACCAGACCGATGCCAACCTGCACCGCCTGAGCGTCCACCAGCTGGATTTAGTCATTGGCATGAAAGATGCAAAATTCACGGCTGATGACATTGCCTTTCAAAAACTCCGCGAAGATGCCTTTGTCTGCGTTGTAAACAAGCAGCATCCACTGGCGCAGAAATGCAAAAAGAGACGCCAAAAAAGCGTCTCCTCTGCAGATATCTGGCCTTACCGCCAGATTATTGATATTCCGCCCTATCTTTTGAAGCATGTTTTTTCCCGTGGTCATCATATCGTGCCCGTCAATGACGAACTGAACAACATCATCTGTGCCACCACCAGTGAAGCCTATAATCTGGCTCTTGCCGGCGCAGGTTTTGCCCTGATTCCTGGGCATCTTATTCTCCCCCATAAGGAACTGGTCTTTCTCCCCTGGGAAGAATCCCCCCATGCCCCCATGGGCATCTATTACCGCCAACAGGCAGCCATTGATAAGAATTCAGCCATTTATAAATTTATCTGTACGGCTGAAAATTACATCGCGGAATTATCGCTTTAACACCGCGCTTAGTGCCTGCCTTTTTATTTCATATACCCTGCTATATACCGCTCCAGTATACGCCGCAATGTCCCTTCCAAATCCATTTTCTCATTGGTCAGATTATATTCAAACACACAGCCCTTGACAATCGTACATATATCCTGCGACAGCTGAAATGTATCTATGTCCAGCCGCAATATGGCCTGTTGGCGGGCAAGTTCTGCTTCCTGCTGGCAACGAGCCATAACCGTCCCCTGCAAAAAAGCGTTGTTTTCACTGCACAAATAGGCCGATAACGCCATATTGTCCGTCGTGTAAAACTTGCACATAAACGCCCGCCCCAACTTTTGATACTTGCGGACAAGATACATATAGAGCTCTGTTATACGTCCGGCAAAGTCGGTCAGCGGCGTCCATAATTCAATTTTGGCAAAGGATTCTTCCCGCACGAAGTACATCAGCAAATCGTCTTTATTCTGAAAGTAATGATAAAACGTGCCAATAGATACATCAGCGGTCTTACACACCTGCCGCACCGTCAGCGTTCCGGCACCGTCTTTTTTTATCAGCGCCACAACCGCACGTATGATTTTTTCTTTGTTGTCGCCGTCAGCAACATTCCCTGCCGGACGTCCTCTTTTTGCTGGCACAATATCACCTCTAGAAATTTTAGAACATGTTTTATTTTTCTCTTGACATTATAACACATGGTTGTTAATATAGCAAATAGAACAAGTTCTATTAACTATCAAGTCGTAAAATTAGAACGCGTTTTATTTCAAATGACGAAAGGATGAAAAATTATGGAAATCGTATACTGGTCTGACTATGCCTGCCCCTACTGCTACATTGGCGAAACACACATGAAAACAGCCCTACAGGAACTTTCCCTCACGGACAAGGTAAAAATAGAGATGAAAGCCTTTGAACTTGACCCCTTTGCCAGCAAGGAATATACCGGCACAACCGTAGACCGCTTTGCTCGCAAATACGGACTCAGTACAGAAGCTGCTGCCCAGCGCATCGAAGATATTTCGGCTATGGGACGGCGAGCAGGACTGGACTTCCGCTATGCCCAAACCCGGTACACGAACACGCGCGATGCCCACCGCCTGACCAAACTGGCCATGGCCGAATACAGCCCGGAACTGGTAGACAAATTAAGTGAAGCATTTTACAAGGCTTACTTCACCGACGGCTTGGAACTGGCGAATCATGCGGTTCTTCTGCAAATCGCCCTGCAAGTCGGCATGGATGAAAAACGGGTACGCACCGTACTGGAAAGCCGGGAATTTGAAGCAGCCGTCGTAAACGATGAAGTTGCGTCTGCACAGGAAAACATTCATGGTGTCCCCTACTTTATCATTGCAGGCAAATACGCCGTCCCCGGTGCTATGCCTGTTGATGCCATGAAAGAACTCTTGCAGAAGGTATACGAACAGGAACGCACACCGGAGGAAATCATCGCGACCACTGCCGGCTCCGCCTGTGGGCCTGACGGCTGTTCCTTTTAAGCGTGAGGAGGGGCGATGATGATTTACACGCTAAATGTGCGGGGCGTATTTCCCGTAAACTGCTACGCCCTAATCAATGAACAGAGCCAACATGGTTTCCTCGTTGACCCCGGCGCACAGGGAGAGGATATTCTCGCCGTTATCCATGAAAAACATTGGCAGATTGAAAAAATCCTCCTGACTCATGGACATTTTGACCATACAGGTGCCGTAAATTTTCTGCGGCAGAATTTGGACATCCCCATACTGATTCACGAAAACGGGAAGGATTATCTGCAAAACACCACCCTCAATCTGTCTGCCTTCTGCGGTGAACATATCCTTGTCGATGATGCCAGTTTTGTCCATGATGGCGATTATATACAGCTTGCCGATGGTTCGCTTGTGCTAAAGGTTCTCCATACCCCCGGCCACACCCCGGATTCGGTCATTTACTATAATGCTGACGGACACTATGCACTGGTGGGCGATACCATATTCAAAGGTGCTGTCGGTTCCACCGAATATCCCGGCGGCAATAAGACCGACCTTGCCCATAGCCTGAAAAAAATTTTTGCCCTTCCCGCCGACACCATTCTCTATTCCGGCCATTCCCGCCCCGCACTATTGGCACAGGAGCAGCAGCGTAATCAGCGTTCCATGTCGATAAATTAGGCACAATTCCATATAATCAACACGTCTTAAGACAAAAGAGGCTGTGAAGAAATTATCATTTATGCAATAATTTCTTCACAGCCTCTGCATTTAAATTAAATTTATCTTTGGTCTCTATGCTACTGTTTTGTCAGCCCAATACCTTCATAACATCAGCGGCAATCTGCCCGGCTGTCAGATGATTTTCTTCTGCTAGTTTGGCGTAATCATAGCGGTCATAAAATTTCTTTTTGAGGCCAAAGTTCAGAACCTTCATCTCGTCAGTACCATAGAAACGGGCAATCTTTTCACCAAAGCCGCCATCTAGTACGCCATCTTCCAGCGTTACCACCAAATCATGGTCAGCCTTTAAGGATTCCAGCAAAACTTCATCCTGTCCGGTAATGAACAATGGATTGATAAGGGTGGCTGTAATCCCCTGTTCCTGCAGCTTTGCTGCTGTTTCTTCGGCCAGATTGTAGAAGCTGCCCAGACCGAGAATAGCCACGCGGCTGCCCTGACGCACGACTTCGTACTTGTTCAGTTCATCGTAATTCTTGCGGACGGCGCGGCTGGAACTGCCGATCATCATATGGGGAACACGGATAGCTACCGGATATTTTTCCTGCTTGACCGACCATTCCAGCATCGCCTGATATTCCTCCGGGGAAGTCGGCGCCAGATAAACGAGATTCGGGATATTGCTCATCATGGGGATATCGTAAAAGCCCAGATGGGTCACATCATTCATGCCATACATGGAGGCCCAGAACACCAGAAATGTCGCCGGACTGTTATTTACACACACGTCCTGCGCCAACTGGTCATAAGTACGCTGGAAGAAGGAAGCATAGTCACCAAAAACTGGATGGGCACCATTGCGGGCAAGGCCAGAGGACATAGCCACCGCCTGTTCTTCGGCAATGCCCACATCAATATAATGACTGCCCAACTGCTTGCGGAGTTCCGGTGTCAGCCCCATACTCGACGGGGTAGCTGCTGAAATGGCGATGAATTTTTCATCTTCCTGGGCAAGACGCAGGAAAGTTGCTGCTGTCTGCTGCGCATAGGGGTCAGCCATTTCCTGTTTGACTTCGCCTGTTTCAATATCAAAAGGCATGTGGAAATGCCAATCCTCTTTGTTTTCCTCGGCAAATTTATAGCCCTTGCCCTTTTGCGTAACGATATGGACAACCACGGGATGGTCAATATCCCTGACCTCCTCCAAAGCTGCAATCAGCACTTCTGCATCGTTGCCAGCTTCCACAAAGCGGTAATCCAGCCCCATGGCCTTGAACAGATTGCGCTCGGATTTGCCTTTTGTCTCACGCAGTTCCCGAAAGCCCTTATACATGCCGCCGTGAACCTCGGCGATACTCTGGTCATTATCGTTGAACAGGATAATGAGGTTTGTGTCCATCTCCCCGGCCGTATCCAGCCCTTCCAAAGCTTCACCGCCGCTCATGGAACCATCGCCGATAATGGCGATGATATTTTCCTTATCCCCCTTGAGGTCACGGGCTTTTGCCAACCCGGTTGCCAGACTGATGGAAGTGGAGGTATGTCCCACGTTGAACATATCGTGTTCACTTTCCGCAGGATTCGTATAACCGGACACATCGTCGTAATGCTCCTCATAAAGATATGCGTCCTTACGCCCCGTCAGCATCTTATGCGGATAAGCCTGATGGGAAATATCAAAGACAAATTTATCCCTGGGCGAATCAAAAACCGTATGCAGGGCGATAACGGCCTCCACGATACCAAAATCCGGGCCAAAATGTCCGCCGTGAACACTGGCGCGTTTCAGCATAGCATCGCGCATCTCCTGTGCCAGTGCCTTGCGCTGCTCCGCGCTAAAACCTTTGATATCCTGGGGACTGTTGATTTTTTCTAAATACATGAAATTGCTCCTTCATTATACCTTACAAACATTATTGCTTCAGCTGATGATTGTAAGTCTATACCTTGGAGCAAGCTTCAAGTCAAGCCTTTTCTTTTTTCCATGCGATGAATTTCCGCACCATCATGAGCATTTCTACCGCATGATTATCTTTCACATCGCTTGTTGTCGATTTATAATAGCTTCGACCTCGGCTTTTTTTTCGTGCAATACACAGCCGCCTTTATGTTCATCCAGCAGTATGTCACCAGAGCGCAGTGCTGCAAAAAGAGGTGATTTTAGTGCTTCAAGGAGTGGCTGCTTCCGTATATTGACATCTGAATAGGGTGAGAAGGGGCATGGCTCTGCACCGCCGTGGGAATTTATATGGAAAAATCCTCTGCCAGCGGCAATACATCCGCCGGAACTCTTCTCGTCACCGGGGAAGGAGATAAATATTATATCGGGATGTTTCTGCCGCAGTGAATCTATTGCACCAGCCAGATAGGTTCTTTCATCATCACCGGGGGCAAGAACTTTTGCAGTTTCGTTGTCTGGTACGAACTCCACATATATAATGACCTTACAGCCACGCTCGGACAGGCTGTTTACAAAATCGGCAGAAGATACTTCTTCGACGTTAGCTGTCGTGACCGTCACAGATGCACCAAAAATAAGGCCTCTGCGCTTAAATTCATCCATGTTTTTTACAAGAATATCATATATCCCCTCACCACGTCTGGCATCGGTTGCTTTTTGCCCTCCTTCAATACTCATTATGGGAATCAAATTTCTGGACTGGTCAAACAGCTCAAAATACCGGCTATTTATGAAGGTGCCGTTAGTAAATATGGGAAACAGGATATTTTTATGCTTACCGGCGGCCTCGATAACATCCCGTCTAAGCAGCGGTTCGCCACCAGCCAACAGAATAAAACTTATTCCAATCTCCTCGGATTCGCTGAAAATGCGGTTCCATTCGTCAGCAGATAATTGCATTACGGGTTCTGTATCAACGGTTGCTTGATTGCACCTAGAATAGCAGCCCTCACAATGAAGGTTGCATTTGCTCGTTATACTGGCAATCAGAAATGGCGGTATATGTTCGCCACGTTTTTTCAGTTCAGCCCTTTTTTGCGATGCAGTTTTGCTGGCAGCAGCAAATTTTAGCATAAAGATACTTTCTTGGGAATTTTTCAGAGTTGCCTTGATGGCCTCCTTCACAATTTTTTCAACACCGTTTGTCATATAGGTCTGTATATCAAAATTCTTCACGCAACAAGCCTCCTGCTATAACATAGAAATTCTTACAGCCGTTATCATATCAATGTTATGTGACTCAAATATGACTTTTGGAGTTATTTGCCTTGCCCCATGCGGCAGTTATCATAAATGAGGATAAAATATCAGATTTCCGTTCTCATTCACCCTGCTGAGATGACGCAGAAAAAAACGTGCGATGCCTCCCGTTATCAGCGCCGCGATAAGTGTACCTTCGCGAATTCCTTCTATTTGTCCCAAATATCTAAGTGATATTATCGCGGCCAGCACTACAAGCATAACATCATTAGCGGTTTTTACCTTGCCGAAATCTATCTTAAAATGACGGGACACTACATAAACCATTCCCTCGCCCGGCAGCATGAGCACGTTAGCTATCCCCTGTACGGCAACGCCAAAAGCAATAAGTATTGTGCCTGCCAGCAGGGTTATCATCTGCAATATGTAATTTTCGGGTGTTACCCACTCCCATAGCCCCATAAAAAAATCAATAAAATATGAGAATACAATCAGTATGGGGACTTGCAGGAATTGAATATTATCAAATCTACTGCGCAGGAGCATATATTGTGCAAGGATAAACAGCATATTGATAGCAAAGGTCATTTGCCCCAGAGTAAACGGCGAAGCCAAGCTTATGACATAAGGAAGGCTGGATATAGGTGAAGTTCCCAGCATACTTTTCACCACCAAAGATATCCCCGATGCCTGTACAATAACAGCAAATACAAATAACAAATAACGTGTAGTTATAGACATTATAAAATTGCCTCCAAAAATATTTTTTTGCGTTATCCATTATACACCAACGCCAGTAAGTTCTCTACATCCTTCCCTAACGGCACAGCCAATAAAAAATTCGCCGAGCGAATACTTTAGTATGCTAAAATATTTGCTCGGTATTGCTTGAATATTTGTTTTTTTCTGCTAAAAGCATTATACAATAAACTTAATTAAGTTTTGTTGTTTTTTTGTCGCTTGTATGGTATTATCTATCTATAACTTAGTTAAATTTTAATTTTTTAAGTATACAGGAGGAAAATAGCTAATGGCTGAGTTGACCAATCGCAAGTCCTTCACCACTACTCTTTCCAACGACAATGTGGAGAAGCTTAAGACCTTATCTGAAAAGAAAGGCGTCCCCAAAACCAAAATTCTGGATGATGCAGTAAACACCCTCTACGAAAAGGAGGAAAGCATGGAACAAGATGCAAAGAAACATAAGGGAATCGTTATTTCCGTCAGCAACAATAAAGGCGGTGTTGGCAAAACTACCACGGTAGCAGCGTTAGCCGACCTGCTTTCCAAGAAAGGCAAAAATGTCCTGCTTATTGATGCCGACCCTCAGGGCAACCTTTCCAATACCTTTAACTATATGGGAGAAGGGCAAAATCAAATTCTGGATAATTATCTGGGCAATCTGTTAAAAGACAGAATGAAAGCCGTTCAGGATGATGCACCTGATAAATGTGTCAAACTGGAATACTTCATCCTCAGCTCCACCGAATTTCCACGCATTGACCTTATCTGCTCTGATATCCGCCTTGACGGTACTTATGCCGAACTCAATGCCGGCGGCGTCCGCTATGCCTATATTATCGCCGACATCATCGAAGAGGCAAAGGCCATGGACAAATACGACTATATCCTTGTTGACAGCAGACCGGCTATGAACAACGAGGTTGCCATGTTCCTGCTGGGGACTGATTACGTCATTATTCCTGTTGAACCGGCCAAGCACGCCATCTTAGGTGCCAATGCCATGGCCCGTTTTGTCCTGACCACCGCCAAGCAGCGTCCGGGACTAAAAATTCTCGGTGCTTTCATGACCAAGGTAGTTGACCGCACAAAATCCTTCCATGATTTCCTGCCCATGGTGCAAAACGGCTGGGACAAAATGCTTTTCGAGACACGCATTCCCTACAACCAGGATGTAATCAATTCCGAAAACCTGAGTGCTCCCGTAACGTATCGGAAACCTGCCTGCAAGGCATCAAAAGCATATATTAAACTTTGTGATGAGGTGGTGGCTAGAATTGAGCAGCAATAAAGACAAAAACAACATGATGGGCATTTCCTTTGTCGACCTTTCCGGCCAGACAGAAGATTCCTCCCAGCTTTCTGTAGGTGTAAGCAATCGCTTCGACAGTGACGAATTCCGGGAAATGACGCGCAAACGTCTTATGGGGGCTTCCGGTGCGCAGGATAATTCTCCCCTCCCCAGCGCTGAATCCGTAGAAAGCACAGAAACCATTCGGGAAACATCCGCTAAAACCGACAAGGTACTGCAGGACATTGCCGGAAACACCGGCTCATATACCATCCTGCCCCTCAATGTACTTTCCCCAACGCCAGCTGAATGGAATCAATTTTCCGCTATATCCAACGAGAAAAAAGTCCTCATGGCTGACAGCATCTACCGCAATGGCCTGCAGCAGCCGATTGTCGTGAGGGCTTTGGACGATAAAGGCAAAAACTATCAGATACTGGCCGGCAACACGCGTAAGAACATCTACGAAGTTCTCTACGATATCACACAGGATGAAAAGTTTCTCTCCATCGAATGCAAAGTCTATGGTTACAAGGAACTGACTGATGACCAGGCAAGAGAAATTGCCTCGGATACCAATTATGTCCAGCGCGCCAACCTTACCGGCAGAGACAGGAGTTTTGCTGTACGCACCAAACTGAACATCCTGAAAAAACGCGGCGAAAAACAAATTTTGGAAAAAGCCGCCGAACAGATGGGCATGAAACGCACAGCCGCTTTCAGCTGGAACAAAATGGCAAACCTCATCCCTGTTTTCTTTGATATGTTTGATGCCGGCCGCATTTCCCAAAAAGCAGCCACGCGCATAGCGGCCTGGTCACATGAAGTTCAACAGGAACTGTACCAGCAGGCCGATTTCCTCACCAATGAAATAATCATGGCCATCCCGGCAAAAACCCCCTCCGAAAAGGTTATGGATAAATTCCACGCAGTACTTGACCAGACCACACAGGAACAGGCAGAAGCCGCGCAAATCGGCTATATAGACACGCTGACGGAAGATGAAGACGGGTATACCCTCCACCTTTCAGGCAAAGCTCCCTCAGCCTCTCAGCTCGTTGTCCTGTATATTCCTGATAAAAAGGCCGCTGCTTTTAAAAACATGTATAAAGATTACATCATCGAACAGCCAAAAAAAGAGGATTAACCATCAAAAGGACCGACTATTGTACAAAAGTCAGTCCTTTTTTGGCAAATAACGTTTGTAGTGGGTATTTTTGTCGGTAATTCCTCGTTTTACAATCAGGAATAACTGTTCTATCATCTTTATCAACAGGTTGTGGATAAATCCCCCCTTTATTTTAACGGCTTCAGAAAGTTATCTACAAACAACTGTGGATAAAATCGACAAATCTCCCCACTATAAGCCCATAACCGACAAAAGTTCCCACCATAAATAGAAGCAGCTGTTTTTTCAGCCGGAAGTAACCGACAAATTATACCACTACAACAGCTTTTCCGACAAATCACACCACCATAAAATTATTCATAATCCCTTATCCAGACTATGGCCAGCGCCAGTCAGCAGCATCATTGCCAATAACCAGGCGACAAATCATACCACCACAACCGACAAATCATACCACTGCAAATAAATAACCACCGACAAATTATCCCACCACAACACAGATAAATTGCTGTCTTACCTTATGTTTCAAGGGAGAACCGCTTGTTCAGACAAAATCCCCCACCACAAAATTTTTTCCGACAAATCATACCACCATAAACCCTTCAACAAATCATCGCTATCACCTCTCACCCCTTATAAACACTGGAATCTCCCCTATCCGACAAATCCCCCCACCACAACGTTCCCTATATATATTATTATATATTTATTTTATAAACATATAATATATAAGAACTATATTTGTAGTGGTATAAGTAATTGCCAAATTCCACTACAAATAGTATAATACAAGTTGTAGTTGCCACTTCTCGAAAGGATATAAGCTATGCCAGCCAAAAAGGGAATAAACACCGCAAATGAAGCGGAATATGTGTATCAAAACCTGGATTTTGACACACCAACCAAATTTGCAAACGAACTCATGTTTGCCAAACATTCCATGAAAGAAAACGAGATGAAAATCTGGCTTCTTACCATGGCCTCCTTGGCAAAGGAACAAACAATCAGCAATAACGTGTTATACGAATATAACATTTCGGTCTTGGCGGATAAACTTTGTATCAACAAGGACAAGGGATGGAGGAACATCATCCGTGAAGCAATCGACCATGTTTCCGATAAAAGCCTCAAAATTGTCAAACGCTATTCCAGCGAAGACGATATGCACAACTGGCTAAAAATACCATTATACAATTCTGTTGAGTACAATGATTTTAGCGACACGGTCTCAGTGACTATCAACCAGAAAATGCTCCCTTATTTGCAAGATTTTACGGAGAAATTTACTGAAGTTGATATTGATGAAATGCTGGCAATCAGAGGTATTACACAGCTAAAAGTCTTTATGGTTGTCAAAGAGCTGGTTGCTGAAGGAACTTACACCATTAGCATAGAACGTTTTAAAGAGCGCCTGAATATGCCGGTTACAGCCTATAGCAACTTTCGCGATTTTCAAAGAGACGTACTCAAAAAAGCAGAACAGCAAATCCGCAAGAATACTTCGCTGAAGCAATTCCATTTCTCTCACGATGGCAAAGGCCGGCGGGCTGCAACGACTATAACGATACACTTAACAGACGTAAATGGTAATGTTCTGCCTGCACCCAAGAAAGTAATAACAACCGAAGAAAAAATCGAAAATCTGGATTCTGAACATTTACGCTTGTTCGATGAATTTTTCTCTTTTGGGATAAAACCTGAGTCTACTTGTCTGGAAATCATAAATTCTTACAGTATTGATGTGTTGAAGAGCAACCTTGCCTATTACAAGGAACAGCTCAAAAAACGCAAACCGGAACAGGAACCGCTTAGTGCAGGTTATCTGATATCCTGCGTAAAAAAAGACTATGCCAAAGCCAGACGCAAAGCTTGGCTGCGCAAGGCCGACACCAGCGGCAGCGTGGAAACCGAATTACAGCAAACTGATATGCAGCTGGAAGATGTTTACAAGACTTGTAAAAACAATGCAGGTGTTCTCATAAAAAAAGGCAATATGAAAAAACTTTTGGAGATATTCGATATTGCCGCGATATCCATGAAAAACATGGCGGCGAATATGGGAATACCCTATGATGAAGGCGAAGCCCGAGTAAAGATTCAAAAGCGCGATTTGCGCAACAAGGAAACCATGTTTTTCCGTGAGCACTTAGCACAGCGTCTGATGTCCGGTTATATAAAGATGGACGATATGCTTTAAGAACCAAAAATTCGCCGAGCGAATACTTTAGCTAACTAAAGTATTCGCTCGGCGAATTATAGAGAGCAGGTTATATTTTAGAATGCCCTTGCAGATAATGTTCTTCAAAAATTGCCGCTGCTGTTGCACATAAATCGGCACAAGGCCGCTGGGCATAATATTCCTTGGTACGTTTGGCTGGGGTGGGCTGGTCATGTTTCTGTTTCAGCCCCAGCAGGTCGCGGCAGATGATGGAGCCCTGACAATCGTGAAATTGCAGGACAAGTTTTTGCACCTGACTGTACAAGGCTTTTTTCTTCTCATCATCAGGAGTATCATAACCGTCTGTCAAACCTATCAATAAGCACAAGGCAGAAACGGCTCCGCAAACTTCGCGAAGGCGGCTAATCCCACCGCCCAGAGGGGAGGCCATCCGCAGTACGGTCATAGGGTCAAGGCCTTTTTCCTGTAGATAATCCTCATAGGCCAACAGTACAGACTGAGAACAGTTGTAGCCGGAATTGAAATTGTCTCTGGCTTTTTGGGCACGAATGGATTGTTCAATGTTCATATAAAAGGTCTCCTTGTACAATATAATTATCATTCAAGACTTTCGTTGTTCATCGAAAGGACTAAGCTGCTTACAGCTTTTATTTTAGCAAATGTTTCCTTATAATGTCTATCTGTTCATGGAGATTATATATGGAGGGATGGTTATGTTAAAAATGACAGTAAAAAGTTTATTTATGTTGGGGCTGGCAATTTGCTTTTTGTGCAGCTTTGCTTATGTGTCAGTTGCGCAGGCGGCAGGAGTTGTCAGAGAGGTGGTTCCCTTAGAACGGAACAATGTGGCTTTGCATTTGGAACGTTATATAGAGCAGGATGGACAGCCGAAAAAACCAATCCTGTTCGTGCATGGTGTGACCTTTTCTTCACATGAGTTTGATGCCGATTATAAGGATTACAGTCTGGCTAAGTTTTTTGCCAGACATGGCTTTGAAGTCTGGCTGCTTGATATTGCCGGCTTTGGTAATTCCGCTGCGGTAAAGGATGGCTTTATGCCAGATTCGGATTATGCGGCAGAGGATATAGAAGCGGCTGTGCGCTGTATTTTGGCAAGAAATAACCTTTCGTCTATGGATATTTTAGGCTGGAGCTGGGGGGCTGTAACCAGTGGACGCTTTGCGGCACGCCACCCGGAAATGGTGCAGCGGCTGGTAATGTATGGCCCCATTGTAGCCGGACTTGGTGAAGTGGAGGTTAAAGAGCCATTCCATCATAATACATGGAAAGATGCTGTGTCTGATTTCCAGAAAAAAGCAGACGGCAGTATTGATTTTGAAATCGTGGAAGCGCCGCTGGTCAGTACCTATGTAGCCAATGCCTGGCATTATGATCGGGACAGCAGCCCAAATGGGGGGAGGCGGGACTTGCTGGTTAGCAAAAATGCCCGGCTGATACCCACGGAAAGAATCAAGGCACCGGTGCTGATTATTTCCGGTACAAAAGACCTGTATGTATCTCCTGAATTATGTAAAGAAGCATTTGCAACGCTGCCCAATCACAAGTCGCAGCAGGTAATTGTCAATGGCGCTTCCCATGCCATGCTCATGGAAAAGCCTTATTATAAGAAATTCAGAGAAACAGTGCTGCGTTTTCTACAGGCAGATTAGGGCGTGTTGATAAATCCTCGACATAGCACCGCTATCCTTGCGGTTTGTCGCCTTGCAGATGATAGAAGCCGTGAAGAATAAGATCACCTCGCCCTCAGCCCCAACAGACTGTCTAAGTTACAAGTAAATAGAACGATTGCTAACACCATCGGTGTGGCATAAAAATACCCGTACAGGAAATGATAGCTTGTAAGGGTATTTTGGGAATGATGATGGAATAGTATTGGACATTTCTGATGAGTGGCTGGATTTCATCGCTGCGTGTCGGGCAGGGGAAATTCATGGCTATGACATAGTGGAAGGCCCTATGGCAGATGATACAATTTGGAACTATGTCAATGATTTCGTTGCCGGTATTATAAGCAGACAGGCATTCTGGGAATTGGCTAAATTCAAACATCCCACTCATCAGATTAACTTCCATACATTGAGAGCCATTGATTGTCTGAGATATGTAAGGGGTGATGTGGTATGACAGAACAGGAGAAGGATAACATATACTTTGTATGCTGCGTGATTGAAGTCATTGGGCGCATGACCAAGAACCATCGTCATGATGTCACCATATATTTACGGGATGGCCTGACTCATGAACTGGAGTATGCAGATATAACTCATTGCTTGCCTATTGAGCAGGTTGCAGAGGAATGGATAGAAAACTATAACATCCCAGAGGGCGTTTATGATACTTTGAGCGGCAATGAATATGAGACACCATCTGCATTGTCTATAGGCAGGTTGTATCAAAATTTGGTGCTCAGTACATCTGCCAGCCAAAAAGAACCTGCGAAGGCGATAGAGGCCGTATTCTCATCGCCAATTATTGATAACATAACAGATTTTGATTCTGGTGTATATTACCGTTCACCTTCTTATCTACAGCATTGTTATGAAAAAGGTACGTTAGAAGATTACTACATGTGAAGTTGTTTAAAAAGTTAAGAATTACCGGTGGCCTCATGAGGCTGAACTTCTATGGCTTTGGTTTCTTCTCCCGCAGCGGCTTTGCCGATGATGTGGATGCAGAGAATTACAAGCTTATTGATTTAGATGATATATACAAATGATTTTTAATGGTTAGATTCAAATTATATTGTTTTCACACACTAAAAAATATATAATTATGTGTATAAAATCACATAATTATATATAATGAGGTGGATATATGGAAAGATTGGCTATGGAGCGATTGGTGACATGGAAAAACTCTCCTTATCGAAAACCATTGATAGTAAAGGGGGTAAGACAGGTCGGCAAGACATGGCTACTCAAGGAATTTGGCCGTCGCTATTATGATAATATTGCCTATTTCAACTTCGATGAAAACCCGGAGTACCGGGAATTCTTTATTAGCACCAAGGATGTACGTCGTATCATCCCTAATCTGGCCATGGCAGGCGGTCAGGAAATTATTCCTGATAAGACGCTGCTTATCTTTGACGAGATTCAGGATTGCCCGGAGGTATTGAATTCTCTGAAATACTTTTGCGAGAATGCGCCGGAATATCATGTGGCCAGCGCAGGCTCTCTGCTTGGTATAACTTTAGCAAAACCAACATCCTTTCCAGTTGGCAAGGCAGAATTTTTGACCATATACCCCATGACCTTTCAGGAATTCTTGGAGGCTGATGGCAGCGCTAACCTTTCTGCATATCTGAAGCAGATTGAGGAAATATCGCCAATTCCTGATGCGTTTTTCAATCCTTTGGCAGAAAAGCTGAAGATGTACTTCATAACTGGCGGTATGCCGGAAGTGGTCAGCCGTTGGGTGGAAACAAAGTCTGTGGGGCAGGTTCAGTCAACACTTATGAACATCATAACCGCTTACGAGCGAGATTTCATGAAGCACCCGGAAACCAAGGAGTATCCCAAACTGGCCAGAATATGGAATTCTATGCCGTCACAGTTGGCGCGTGAAAATAAGAAGTTCCTGTATAATGTCGTAAAAGAGGGCGCACGCGCAAGGGAATATGAAGATGCCTTGGAGTGGCTGGTCAATGCTGCACTGGTGTATAAGATTTTCAGGATAACTTCTCCGGGGCTGCCTATGTCCGGCTATGAAGATCTGAGCGCTTTTAAAATATACCTGGCTGATGTAGGCGTACTGAGAAGGTTGGCCAAATTAGACCCGGTGGCGTTCCGGGAAGGAAATCGGCTGTTTACAGAGTTCAAAGGCGCTTTGACTGAGAACTTTGTTCTGCAATCACTTGTTCCTCAGTTTGATGCTTCGCCGCACTACTGGTCGAGACTTAATCCGTCCTATGAAGTTGATTTTGTGATTCAGCGAGAAAACGATATCATCCCCATCGAAGTCAAGTCCGATACGAATATCAAGAGCCGCAGCCTCAAAAAGTATGCCGATACATTTGCTGACCAGACAAAGCTGAGGGTGAGATTTTCCATGAATAATTTACGCATGGATGATGGCGTGTTAAATATCCCATTGTTCATGGTTGACCAGGCAGACAGGCTTATGGGAATGGCATTGCAAATGGAAACGGCAGTCTCTGATCATTTTTGACGAGGTACAGCTTTGCCCGTTGGCAAGACAGGCAATCAAGCATTTGGTGGCAGACCATCGTTAAACTAATCAGCTCCACCTATTTATGTTAGAGAGGCTGTTCAGCAGTTTTTGAAAACAGTGCAAAATCGTACAAGTTGTAAAATATTATGCGGAAATTTCACAACTTGTGTAGTTAATTAGATATAATTTAATAACGAAAAACAGGGCGCTAATATCCATCTTCCTACTCAGTTTTTTCCCGGCGGAAGTTTGTGCGGTATTTTTGCGGGGAACAGTTGTAATACTGCTTGAAGGTACGGGAGAAGTGGTCGGCGGAGCTGTAGCCTACGGCTTCGCTTATTTCTTGTACGCTCATATTGCTGGTTTCCAGATAGCTTTTGGCCCGTCCGGTTTTTAGCTTATTGAGCAGGGTGGAAAAATTCATGCCGGCGTTTTTGCTGATTAAGGTCGACAGGTAGGCTTCATTGTAATGGAATACCTGCGAAAGTTCCCGCAGGGTTACAGTCTGGTAGTGGGTCTGAATGTAGCGCATAATCAAAGGCGCACGGGTGGAGAGAAAATCGTAGCTGTAGAATTGAATGGTATCGCTGTAATGGCGCAGCATATAGCACATGAGCAGGTTTACAATACTGATGCCGCAGAGATTGTGGTAGTTGTCGCCCAGATAGCTTTCCATCATCAGCGTTTTTAGCAGACGGCGGAGATTGTCCTCGTTTTTCGTGGTAAAGATGATGTAGTTGGGGTAGTCGGGACGGGCCAGTATGGACTGGAAGAAATAGGAAAGCAAATCCTCGCCGGCCATCAGGTTGAAGAAGGCATTTTCAAAGGTGCTCTTGCGAATGTCAATGCAGATGAGTACGGATTCATCATCGTCCATCTGGACGCAGTGGCGCGCATTAGGCCCGATGATGTAGAATTGCCCCGGCTGCAGGTCGATGGTTTCCTGCTCGACTGTCAGCAGGCAATGTCCGCGCATTATATAGCCCATTTCAAAGAAGTTATGCTTATGTATATCGATATTGATGTAGTTAAAAGCCTTAAAGACAATAAGGTCATTGCCCAGGGAAAACATCAGGTCTTCACCCACGGGATTGCCTTTGTTGCTGGAGTTTTCGCCTTCGTTCTGAATGATGAGGTCAAGGCCGATGGGCAGCTGGTTTACCTGATGCAGAAATTCCGCATCATCCATTGCATCCCAAATCTTGTCTACGGCCAGCGGCGGAAACTGTTCCAAATATTTGCCGGAATTATAGATGTTTAAGAGTGCCTGAGGCACGCTGGCACGCGTACCTGTTTCGCGGAAAAAACGGCTGATTTCCTCTTGAACATTGGCAATTGTGGTGAAATAACGCATAATAACAGGATAAACCTCCTTGGAGAACGAAAGAAAACAAAAGAAAAACGTATAAATGATATGCAGTTAAATTATAACAGAAAAAATTACGCCTGAAAACGCCGTATCTAAAAATATGTCGTATGTATATAAGGCTCCTACATGGTATAAAGAAAATGCCCTTGCTATAATATAAACTGTGAGGAAGAAAGAAAATCGACAGACAATTCATAAGAATGGCAATCGGTTTTCTTTTGACAAATTATAGATGCGTTGTCCGCGGCGATGTATCTTGCTGTAAAACGAAAATTAGTCACCTGTTTTAGGGGGAAAGCTTTATGGATACGATTAAGTGGAATAAGACACCGTTTTACCGGCTGATGGCGGCGGTGGTTTTAGGCGCAGGTACGGCTATTGCACCCTTGGTGCTTTTGATGTTCGGTCTGATACAGTTTAAGATTATGAGCGTGGTGGGGGCAGAGGCTACTACCAGTGCCTTTGGCATTGCCTCCGGTATCGCCAGTCTGGCTATTGTGGTACTGACACCGCTGGGGGGCATGATTGCCGACAAGACCCATGTGAAGATGGGCCGCCGCCGTTTCTGGATTGTGGCCGGTTCCATTGGCGGTTTTATCTTTATGCTGCTGATGGCTTATGCCCAGAGCATGCCGCTGCTGGTGGCCGCATGGTGCATAGCCCAATTCTTCTACGGCATGGTATCCCTGTCCTGCTTTGCCATGATTCCCGAGCAGGTGGATGAGGCTCGTTTTGGCCGGGCTTCCGGGATTATGAGCTCGGCAGCACCGATTTTCGTCATGAGCGGTTCCATTATTATCGGTATTTATGCGGCGGTTCCCGTGGAACTGAAAATCGCTGTGGTAAGTGCGGTGCAGCTGCTCGCAGGGATGATTACTGCCCTGCTCGTAAAGGATACCTATATTCCTGCCGGCCGGCAGGCACAGAGTGGGGCCGTTAATCCCTTCAAGACGGGCTTTAAGAATTTTTATCCGTCCTTTAAGAAATATCCCGAGTACACCTGGGCGCTGCTCACCAAGCTTTTTATCAACTTTTCCAATGCCGGGCTTACGATGTTGACGCTGTTCTACGTGGCAAGGTTCCATCTGTCCGAAGCCGAAGTCTTCGAGATTGGTTCTTATACGGGTGCATCCATATTGTTGATGGTGCTGGCCGGACTGTTTGGCGGCTGGCTGTCGGATAAATTCCGCAAACAGAAACCTTTTGTCATGGGGGCTTCGCTCATTACCGGAGTATGTCTGGTGCTCTTTGCCTTTGCTACGGATTTGTGGATGGTAATCGCCGGGTTCTTTGTCTTCAACTTTGGCTTTGGTCTCTATAATGCCGTGGATAATGCGCTGGTAAACCGCATTCTGCCCAGCAAGGAAAATGCGGGCAAGGATATTGCCATCATGAATATCACGACCAATCTGGCCTCTTCTCTGGTGAACTTCGTGGCGCCCCTGCTTATCGCTGTCGGCGTTAATCTGCTGGGGGATGACGGTTATACCTTCTTCTTCATGCTTCTTTCTGTCTGCTCCATTATCTCATTTTTGGCAGTAATCCCCATCCCTGAGGTGGATGCGGAAAAAAAGGACGCAGAATTGCAGGCTGAACCTGCAAAAGCATAGTTAAAACCTCCTGACGGGGGGAGTACGCTCAGAAAAATCAACGTATGAACACATAAAGGGATGAAAGCGATGAAGAAGGCAGCACTTTTTGGTATCTCCTTATTGTTATTATCACAGTTAAATGGCACCGCCGATGCCGAAATTCTGAACGAAAAAGCCCTGCAGCTGGCGGCAGAAAACGACGCGCTGGCGCAGGCGAATATAAATGGACAGAAGAAGGATGTTCCCCATAAAACCTTTGCCGATGTAAAGGCCAGCCATTGGTCCTATCAGGCAGTTAAGCAGCTGACGGAAGCAGGGCTTGTGGACGGCTTTGACGATGGCATGTTTCACGGGGACAGAAACCTGTCGCGTTATGAAATGGCGGTAATCATCTCCCGGGCTATGGACAAGGCCGGACAGGCCGATGCCCAGCAAAAAATCATCATTCAGGCCTTGCAGGACGAATACAACAAAGAATTAAAAAATATCGGGGCGCAGATTGAGGATTTGAAGAAAAAAGTAGACCGGGTGCAGTTCCACGGCTACTTTGGCACACGTTATGACAATGCGCACGGCATGGCGGTGGCCAGCGATGCGATTATGAAGAAAACCACGCAGCTATCCATTGATACACAGTATCGTTTTGACGAGCATACCATGATTACGCTCAGCAATACGTTTAACCGCAGCTTTAAGTCAGAGCAGGCAGATTTTACCAATCTCGGTGCGTTGCAATGGGTGGACTACAATAACAAGGACTTTTCCCTGAAAGTGGGCCGCTATGCTACTACCATGGGCTATGGCCTGATGTTTAATGATGAAAAGATTCAGGGTATCGAAATCGGCTACGGCAAGGGCAAGAAACTCAGCGGACGGTTTACGCTGGCTCAGTATAAGCCGGTAACTTCGATTGAATCCGATACGGACAGCGGTTTTTCCAATATACTGGTTTCGCGCAACCTGCATCCGGCGCTGGTCAATCAAAACTTTTGGTCGCTGGAACTGGACTATAAATTCTCGCCCAAGACCAATATGAAGGTCGTTTACCAGACCAAACCTGATACCCGCGATGGCAGCAAGTATGAAGCGCCGATTTATGCCAACTGGGAAAGCACGGGAACGCGCTTCTGGGAACTGGGCTTTGACCATCAGATTGCCAAGGATACCACGTTTATTTTCGACTGGGTGCATGCCAATTCCGATATCAGCCAGAATGCTTATAAGCTGCAGGTGCAGTTTGGCAATCCCTGGCCGCCGCTCAAAGGCAAGCACGCCACGACTATCGGCTGGTACAATGCTCCCGGCGATGCCATGATTATCGGCGGTTCCGGCGGACTTATCGGTGACTATATCAGCACCATGCGGGAAGGTTTCCGCGGCTGGGTAGTCGGCTATCAGTGGTCGCCGATAAACAATACGATATTTGATACTTTTTATATGTATGGCAGTACGGTGGACGACTCCTGCCCCTTTGGTACAGTCCTGTCCGGCGGTGAGCGCAAGAAAATCTTCCGCCTGGATTTCTCCCTGTTATTCTGATACTACAAAAGAAAGATGGAATTTCCGATGACAAACAAGATTGATTTACATGCCAATCCCTTTTACCTTACGGATGAGGATATCCGCTGGGTGGAAGACACAAAAGAAAACATGAGCACCGAGGAAAAAGTCGGCCAGCTCTTTTGCCCCATTGCACCGGGGCCTGATAAGAATGCCCTGCAGGAGGTTTTAGACACTCTGCATCCCGGCGGCATGATGTTCCGTGCCCTGCCGGGAAGAGAAATACAGGGAGCACAGCGCTATTTGCAGGAAAAATCAGCGGTGCCTTTGCTGCTGGCGGCAAATCTTGAAGCAGGCGGCAATGGGGTGATGACAGAAGGAACATACTTTGGCTATCCGATGGCGATGGCGGCAACGGGCGATACCGTACATGCCTACCATCTGGGCAAGGTCTCGGCAGCCGAAGGCAATGCCACGGGCTGCAACTGGGCTTTTTCGCCCATCGTGGACAGGAATGTAAATTATCTTAATCCGATTACCAATGTGCGTACCTATGGTGATGATACGGACACGGTTATCGCCATGAGCAAAGCGTTTTCCAAAGGCGTGCAGGAGGAAGGCATGGCGGTAGCCATCAAGCACTTCCCCGGCGATGGCATGGACTATCGCGACCAGCATCTGCATCCGACAATTAACTCCTGTTCGGCAGAGGTTTGGGATGAAACCTACGGGGAAATCTACCGCCAGCTGATAGCTGCCGGTGCCGAATCGGTCATGGTGGGGCATATCCTGCAGCCGGCCTGGCAGCAGAAGTTAAATCCGTCATTAGAGATGAAGGATTTACTGCCGGCAACCTTATCCCCCGAACTTTTGCAGGGGCTCCTGCGGAAACACTTGGGCTTTAATGGGCTTATCATCACCGATGCTACTCCCATGGGCGGTTTTACGAATGCTATGAGCCGCAAAGAAGCAGTACCTATGGCGATTGCCGCCGGCTGTGATATGTTCCTCTTTAACCGCAATATGGCCGAGGATTTCCAGTTTATGCTGGACGGGCTGAAACAGGGCATTCTGACAGAAGAGCGCCTCGATGAAGCCGTGACCCGCATTTTGGCATTAAAGGCGCATTTAAAGCTGCATCTGCGCCAACAGCAGGGCACATTGGTGCCGGATGAAGCGGCTTTGCAGGAGGTACTGGGCAGGAAAGAGTTTAAGGCATGGGCAGAAGATGCCGCCGATAAGGGCGCTACGCTCGTAAAAGACACGCAACAGGTGCTGCCGCTGAATCCTGCCACGCAAAAACGCCTGCTGCTATATGTCTTTGGTGATGAATGGGGGTATTTTGGCAGCGGCAGTGCCAAGCTGTTTAAGACACTGCTTGAAGAAGCCGGCTTTACGGTGGATGTATTTGATAAAGAGGCTATGCGTTTTGCTTATATTGATATTAAACGGGCTGATATCGTGAAACAGTATGATGCGGTTATTTATTATGCCAATATTGAACCGGCCAGCAACAAGAGCACACTGCGTATGGAATGGAACTGGCCGATGGCGTCCAATATGCCCTGGTTTATCAATGACCTGCCGGTAATCGGCGTGGCGACAGGCTCGCCGTATCTCTTGCAGGATATGCCGGCTTTAAAGACGCTCATCAACGGCTATACGGCAGCGCCGTCCATGCTCAAAGCCATAGTGGACAAACTGACCGGTAAAAGCGAATTCGTGGGCAAAAGCCCTGTAGACCCTTTTTGCAATATGTGGCAGACGAAATTTTGAGGTGTGATATGCGATACGAAAATATAATCTTTGATTTGGATGGCGTGCTGGTATCTACGGACGAATACCATTATCAGGCATGGAAAAAAATTGCCGGGGAAGAAGGCATTTACTTTGATAAGGTGATTAACAACCGCCTGCGGGGCGTGTCCCGTATGGAAAGCCTGGAAATCATTCTGGAACGCGCCGCCAAAAAATATACGCCAGCCGAAAAAGAAGCGCTGGCGCAGCGGAAAAACACCTATTACAAGGAACTGCTGGGGAATTTGACGGCTGCTGACACCCTGCAGGGCGTCAGGGAAACGCTGCTTGACCTGCGGCAGAAAAACGTGCATATCGCTGTCGGTTCTTCGAGTAAAAACACCCTGCGCATCTTAAAGCAGGTCGGCTTAGAAAATGCTTTCGATGCCATTGCCGACGGCACGGAAATCACCCATAGCAAGCCCGACCCGGAGGTTTTCCTGCTGGCGGCGCAGAAGCTGGGCGCAAAACCGGGAAACTGTCTGGTGGTGGAAGATGCACTGGCCGGCGTTATGGCCGGGGTAAATGCCGGCATGCAGGTAGCCGGTATCGGTGAAGCCGCAAAAGCCTCTCAGGCGGCCTATAAACTTCAGGAAATCCGTGACCTCCTAAAAATTGCTGTATGAGAAGGACTGATAAATCATGAACGAACTGCTTTTCCCGGAAAATTTCCTCTGGGGCAGTGCTACGGCTGCCCATCAGGTAGAAAGCATGAATATACATTCAGATATTTGGGCAGAGGAGCATGTGGCAGGCTCCATTTACAAGGATAAATCCGACCGCACCTGCGACCATTACCAGCATTATCGGGAAGATATTGCCCTGATGGCAGGGGCAGGACTGAAAGCCTACCGCTTTTCCATCGAATGGGCACGGATTGAGCCGCAGGAAGGGGAATTTCCGGCAGAGGCCATTGCCCATTATGCTGATGTACTGGCGGCCTGTGAGGAATACGGGATTACGCCGGTGGTAACGCTGCATCATTTTACCAGTCCCCGGTGGCTGATGAAGTACGGCGGCTGGAAGGGTGAGAAAACGCCGTATTATTTCGGACGCTATGCCCGTTATGTCCTGATGGCGCTGGGCAGGCATATTCCCTACATCATCACGCTGAATGAGATAAACATCGCCACCATGCTCAAACAGCTGTTTGCTGAGTGGAATTTCGTGCCGCCTATCGGCATGGCTGCAGAAGGCTGGACGGCTCCTGAATGGCGGCAGCAGGCGGCTGAGGCCTGCGGTACGGACTTGGAGCATTATTTTACCATTCACATGGCCTCGGAGCCTGAGCACATAGAAATCATCAGACAGGCACATGCAGCGGCGGTGAAAGCGGCAAGGGAATTTGCTCCGCAGGCCAAAGTGGGCGTGAGCCTGGCGCTTTCCGATGTCTGTGCCGCACCGGGCGGTGAGCAGATGGCCGCTAAAGTCTGGCAGAATTACTTTGGCCAGTATAAGGATATCTACATGAACGCCGACTTTGCGGCTGTGCAAAATTATGAACGGGAAATTTACGATGCAAACGGGCGTGTGCCGCATGGCGCAGATGAAGAACTCACGGAATGCGGCTATCCGTACTGCCCGGAGGCGGTAAGTTCCGTGGTGCGCCGGGTGTACAAGGAAACCGGTCTGCCCGTCATGGTCACGGAAAACGGCATTGCCACGCAGGACGACAGCTGCCGCATTGACTTTATCCGGGAGGCGGTCACGGGGCTGCACGCTGCCGTGGAGGACGGCGTACCCCTCTTAGGCTATATCTATTGGAGCTCTATGGACAATCTGGAATGGGCTATGGGCTTTGACAAGCATTTCGGCCTGATTGCCGTGGACAGAAAGACCATGCACCGCACCGTAAAGCCTAGCTGCCGCTATCTGGGCGCTATCGCACAGAATAATGGCCTGCTGCTCTGAGCAGCGGCGCACTAGGCACTAAACAGCGCCGCCAGTTTTTCGGCTTTCAGGTCAGGCAGCGTTTGGCTGCCATGCGTGACGCAGGACAGCACATCAAGGCTGGTCAGCGTTTCGCACATGCGCCGGTTATCCTCTTCCATTACGTTATCTGCATGAAAGTTGTTGATTATAATGCCCTTCAGGGGCATTTTTTTTTGTTTCATGTATTCATAAGTGAGCACCACGCCATTGATAGTGCCCAGTCCGGCGTCTGCAACCAGAAGGCTGGGCAGGTGGAATCTGCGTACAATATCTGCTAATAGGATTTGTTCATCATCAAACCGCAAGGGGCAGGTTATGCCGCCGCTGCCTTCAACAACTACATAATCATGCTCATGGCAGACAGTCCGGAAAGTCTGCTCGATTACCTCCATGCTTACGGGCTGGCCTTCGAGCTTGGCCGCCAGATGGGGGGAGACAGCATTTTCATATACATAGGGACACATGCTCTCAAGGCTTTGGGAAATGCCGGACAGCTCCTTTACAAAGAGGGCATCTCCCGGAATAAGGGAGCCGTCAGGGCGCCTTTCGTTGCCGCTCATGGCTGCCTTATAATAAGCAACATCGAGTCCTGCTTCATGCAGTGTTTTTACAATCAGGCCGGCTATATAGGTCTTGCCTATCTCTGTGCCGGTTCCTGTGATAAATAAATTCCTGCTCATGCGCAAGCCTCCTTATGGCGGGTAGAGCAGCTTTCTTCTATCCAGACACCACTTTGGTAACAGCGCAGGCCAATGGCTGCCGCCGCCAGACAAAGAAGAAAGTCGGGAACTGCCTGCAAAACACCGCAGTAAAAAACAGCTGTCCAAAGTGGGATAGGCGCTGCCAGCACATAATTGGAAAGCAGATAAAACCAGCTGATGCCAATTACATAAACAACGGCCATGCCCAAAAGATTGGCACTCAGCAGACGGCCCAACGACACCGCAGAGCCGCGGCGTGCCCAAAAGCCGCCAAGCCATGCCTGCAGGATAAAGGCCAGCAGATAGCCAAAGGTGGGCTGGAGCATATAGGCAGGGCCGCCGCCAGAAGCAAATACTGGCACGCCCAATAACCCCAGCAATACATAAGCACCGACGGCGACAGTGCCCAGACGGGCGCCAAGGACAAGCCCGGCCAGCAGGGTAAACAGAAATTGCAGGGTATAGACATCCGTACCCACCGGAATGCGGATAAATGTACCGGCTGTGATAAGGGCGATGAACAGGCCGCAGAGAACAAGCTCGCGTGTATTAAGATTTTTCATGATTACCTCCGTAGTTCAAACCATTCTTTCATAACGGCAAAGATATGCGTCAGTTCTTCATCGGTGAGAATGTAGGGAGCCATGGAGTACAGATATTTAAGGAACGGTCTGGCAAAGACACCATGCTCATAGGCAAACTGCTGATAACCTGCCAGAGTCTTTTCCTCATATACCTCAATGCAGGCACAGCCCCCCATAATCCGTATTTCGCGGATACGCGGGTCGGTAAAGCCAGATAGTTCTCTGCGCGCTATTTCTTCCATGTGCTTGGCCTTTGCCGTTACATCCAGCTGGTTATACAGCTCAATAGATGCCTTGGCCGCCGCGCAGGCTAAGGCATTGCCCATAAAGGTAGGGCCGTGCATCAGCGCTTTTTCCGGCGCATCATCATAAAAAGCGGCATAGACTTTTTGATTGGCCACGGTCACAGCATGACCGATATGACCGCCGGTAAGCCCCTTGCCCAGTACCAGAATATCCGGCAGAACGACATCCGCGACAAAGCGGTGCCCGGTTCTGCCAAAACCTGTTGCCACTTCATCGAAAATCAGCAAAACATCATATTCATCACAGAGCTCTCTGGCCCGCTGCAGAAAGGCGATATCATACATGCGCATACCGCCTGCACCTTGCAGCAGGGGTTCGACGATAAACGCATGCAATTTGCTGCCATAGAGGGCGAAAGCCTTTTCCAAAGCCGCAATCTTCGTAGGAATACGCAACACATAGGGATTTTCGCCATAGACCTGCAGGATGAAATGGTAATCTTCATCATCCCCGACGGACATGGTTTTGAAGGTGTCGCCATGATAGGCATGCTCAAGCGCCAGAACCGTCCACCGGTTTGTTTCCCCACGGTTCACGTAATACTGCAAGGCCATCTTCAAAGCGACCTCCACAGCTACGCTGCCTGAATCGGAGAAAAAGCAGTAATCCAAATCCCCCGGCAGCCAGGCTGCGAGTTTTTCCGACAGTTCCTCCACAGGCTTATGCGTCAGGCCGCCCAGCATGACATGGGAAAATTTTTCCGCCTGCCGGCAGATGGCCTCGGTGATTTGCGGCTGCTGGTAGCCATAGATAACGCTCCACCATGAGGAGATGGAATCCAGTAACCTGGCATCTTTAGTGTAGAGGTAAGGCCCTTCGGCCTTGATTATCTCGTAGGGAGCTTTCATCGTCTTCATTTGCTGGTAGGGGTACCATATCATGGCTGCGTCCTCCTTGATTATGTGTTTTTGTATATACAGTGTGCATTTTTGTGACCACACAGTAAAAAATATACTATCATATTTCTTATACGTCAACTAAAAATATAAATATGGTTGACGAAATAAAAAATATGCCCATGCGAATCTTAAACATGCCAGGCTGATTGTCCATCAGGAAAACGCCGAAATTCCCCGGCAGCCACCCCTTATAAAAGCTCCCTTCACCCGTCATTACTGCGGCATACTCATGCAAAAAGGCGACCAGGAATTTTTAAATTACATCAACTTTGTTCTGGCAGAACTGAAAATGGCCCTATCCGGTTACAGCATATCCGGAAAGCAAAGGATGTACAAGAATTACGGAGTACAAGAAACTGCCGATACAGAATGTGGCAGGGACAAGTTATGCAGTAGAGTATTCTCTTCCTTATGATGCAGATAAGGAGCAGGAGCCATATTATCCTTTACTCACAGAGCAGAGCATACAGAGTGCGGCTACATATAAGGAACGTGCCAGTAAAGTAGAAAATCTGTATTTTTGTGGCAGGTTAGCAGATTTTTGCTATTATAATATGGATGCAGCTTTAGATAGGGCGTTGTCTATAGCTGAGAAGATTGGAAAAGAGAAAAATTACATATAACAAGAAGTGGCTGTTACTGGAAAGACCTAATGTAACAGTCACTTATTTGTGTTGATATGGTTAGTTTATTGAGAGTTTGTGTATCGCTTTTTGTTTTTGTTAGTTAGAATAGTATTATACAAATAGAGTTTTATGTGTTATTATAAAGCTGAAATGATTGACAATTTTTTATTTTTTATAATATTGAGGGTGAGTAATATGGTAAAAAATATTGTATTAAATTATATTTTAACTAACAATGTTGATTATGCCATTATGATTAGAGGGGCATGGGGATGTGGGAAAACATTTTATTGGAACAACGTACTAAAAAAGGCAATTGAAGAAAAAAGGGGGAGAGATTCAGTAATATATGTTTCCTTAAATGGATTAAAAACAGTTAATGATATATCTAACCGATTAATAATGTATATATTAAAAATGAAAACAAACGGTATTGTCAGCGAAAAAACGAAAACTTATTCAGAGAGTTTTATAAAATTGGTAACACCCTTTTTTAAAAATATCAAGACGATGGCAGAAAACTTTAATCCTGTGCTTAATATCATAAATGGTATGCTAAGTTCTAGTCTTAATATTAGCATATTATTGGAGAGTGTTGACTTTTCTAAAAAAATTATATGTTTTGATGATGTAGAGAGATATAAAGGCGATATAGAAGAACTTATGGGCTATTTTTATGGTTATATAGAACAGAGATATGCGCATGTTATTTTAATTGCAAATGAAAAGGAAATTAATAGTGATAGTTATAGAAAAATAAAAGAAAAAACAATAGGGAAAACAGTGCAGTTCAATTTAAAAGAAGAAGATATTATTATGACAATAATAGAAGGTGAGACTGCAAATGATTTAGAAGTTAGAGGTTTTTTAAAAAGAAATATTCACAATATAGTGAGTGTTATAAAAAAAATATCTGTAAGAAATTATCGTGTGATTCGTATGTTGATAAAAGAATTTGTATATATTTATGACAGGGCTAGGAATATCTTGCTTGATAAAGAAAGATTTAATGATAAGTCAAGAGAGGTTGCACGTTTATCGCTGTTGAAATTCACATTAGCCATTGGTATGGAGATACACATTAATGCTGTAGATACGAATAGCTTAAAGGAAATAAAAAATATTGAAAGTTCTATATTACAAGAAATGTTACCTAAAGAAAAAAAGAATATTAAAAATTATTTTTATGAATTTAAAAATGCTTACTACAACGGAATAGCTACTGAACGCGACTTTTTTCCATCTGTCGCAACCTATTTGGTAGAGGGGTATATGGATTTTACAAATTTTGAAAATGAATTGATTAGATATGCGAAAAAGGAATACAGCGCATTGGATTATTTGCTGACGATTGGTTACTGGGAAATGAGTGATGACGAGTTTTCTGAGCAGATAGAAAAAAATTTAATGCAAAGAATAGAAGAAGGAAAGATACCAATAAACCTTTATAAAAAATTATTTGTAGTATATTCAAGTTTATCGAAGAAAAAGCTCATACTATTGACGGTTGATGAGATAAAAGAAAAATTTATACATGGATTGACGTTGGTTGAGAAAAGCGATCAAGATATAAAAGAATTGGACGAATTGGATGATTATACTGATAGAGAAAACTTAGATAAATTAGATGATGATATAAAAAATGCGTATAATACTGTTAGTGATAAAGTAAAAAATGTATATAATATTATTAGAAATAAAAAAACATATATGAATAGTTTTAATTATTTAGACCTTATGAAAAATGATTTTGAAAAAGCCCTAAGAATAGTATTCCCTAGTTATGGGACAGATTTTTATAAAGGTCCTCTTTTTTTAGGGATAGAGCCACAGGATATTTTTGAAATATTAAAAAAACAAGAAAACAGTAATATAATAGAATTTAGGAATATGCTGTTAGATCGAGTGTATTATGTTGACAAGAGTGTTATCGAGATAGATAGAAAATATCTAAAAAAACTTTCCAGCTATATAAAAAAAGAAATTGCTGAGGAAAAACATTTACGACTGTCTCAAAGTTTGTTAGTGCAATTGGCAAATGATATAGTTGAAAGAATATAAGAAAGATTGTAATCACTAAAGCATCTGTTAAAATACCATGAACATAGATTTAAATCATAAATAATATATATGTTATTAGATATATAAAATTAACATATAAACACAGTAACATTATAGTGAATATGTAGGGCTGATTTGACACTCATTCCTTGGATATGCGCGGGTATTGATGGCAGTTTGTTAATCAGTTGCCCAATCTTCAACTTTTAATCCTGTCACACGCTTAAATTCACGGGTGTTATTGGTTACAAGTGTCATGTCTAGTGATTTTGCATGTGCGGCAATCTGTGTGTCTAATGGGCCGATGGGGGTGCCTTGTTGTTCTAAGACGGCGCGTACTTTGCCATATTCCCAAGCGGCTAGCTCGTCAAAAGGAAGAATACTGATAGATGATAGAAACAAGGTGAGTGCCAGACGATTCCTAGCTTTAGCCTGACTCTTTTCCACGCCGTGGCAAAGTTCTGCATAGGTGATGGATGAAATACAGATTTCGGCAGGTTTATGAGTTTGCAAGCGCGATAGAACTTTTTCTGGACGTTTTTTGATGGCGAATATGCATATGTTTGTATCGAGCATATACATTTATAATACATCCCTTTCTTGTTGGCAGGAATTGTCTCGTCCATCTGCCATAAAATCGTCACTAAAAAGGTCAAGGCTGGTAAGCAGCATGTTCCAGCTGTCTTCTTGTGCTTTGGGGATAAGCATGACGATATCCCCGACTTTGTGGGTGAGGACTTCGCTGTCGGTGAAACGATATTCTTTGGGCAGTCGCACAGCCTGACTGCGTCCGTTTTGAAAAATTTTTGCAGTAAGCATAATAATCACCTCTTTGATATAAGTATATATCCAGATATATATCATTGTCCAATTGTTTATATCAATGGATGAGGATATTTTGATTAATCAGGGGGACAAAACATCTGGCAGGTTATTTCTCGAGTAAACTTTCAATCGGGCAGCCGAGGACTTTGGCTAGGCGGTAGACTGTTTCAACGCTGGCTTTGTTGATGTTCTTGTTCCGCTGCTCATACATTTGGATGGAGCGGAGGGATACGCCTGCGCGCTTGGCAAGCTCTGCCTGTGTGCAGCCGTAAGCTGAACGCAGGCGTTTTAGATTGGTATCTTTAAAGTGTTCTCGGATTTTTTCGTTGGCGATATCAACGAATTTTGTGATATCTGCTTCATGGAGTGTGTAATACATGTTCTGCAGCTCCTCAAAGGAGAGAACTGCAAAGATATCATTAAAACTTCTGTTGGAATACCATTGATAATAGCAGATGGCCCAGCCAATCCAGTATTCACATGGGCGGCTGAAATGGTTCTGGGGATTAGTATTCAACTGTTTGCCTGTTGTTTCAAACATAACATCTGCGGTAATGTCAATTCCGCTTTTGCCAGCTAGAAAAGCCGGCTCACCATTTTCTATGCGTTTGCTGACAGAACTGACGGTAAAGAGCTTGACAAAGTCCTCGCCGGGGATGCCGCAGGTATTGATGGCGTAATCAAAGGCATCTCCGAGCACGGCCTGTGCTTTACCTAGATACGTTTCTGGGTATGCGCGGATCGTCATTAGAAATGCCTCCTCTCAGAATGTCCTGTATATATAAGCCGTCGGCAGCTTCATACTGTATAGCCAAATACGTTTGATTGGCGTTATCGTCTCTTGCTTTGCGAAGAACATAGTATTGATTTTTCGTTGCTGCTTCAAATCCATCATATTTGATTTTTGAAAAAGCAAATTGCGACTTAAGAACAATCTGTTCGCCGAGTTTACCAAGACGCATGGCATGAGACAGCTGTTCTACAGTAATGGTATTGTTCAAAAATGCTTCCGCAAAGTCAAAATAGGAGTTGTCTGCTCTGTAACCGGTAATCAGGTCGTATGCGTTTACATTGATGCTGAAATGCTCGATGAGATATTGCTTGGCTCTTCTGGCAATGGGAGTTTTGATGCTGAAGAGTCGATTTTCAACGAGAACTGCAATCCAGTTGAGTATTGTATATTCTGGGCTGTTTAGGTTCAGGATGTTCAGATGTTCTGTATCTAGAATGTAACGGTTTACAAAACCGTCCCGCAGAGAGGAGACAGCCCATTCTTTCGCAAGCTCATTGTTCTCGGTGCAGTAAAAACCAAGGCCGAAATCGTTGTTCTTCCGTCCTAATCCAAAAGTTGGCGTTTCTACGATTTGAGATGAGCCGTGGTAAATGGTGAGCAGTTTTTCCATCGGAATCCCTCCAGCGCAGTTTGATCACGATGATTATATCACTCTGGTGATATACTGTCAAAGTGCTATCAAACGGCTGTGACCGTATGCTGAAAAAAACTTTACATATTATTGTTTCTGTGCTAAAATTGCATATAGTTTAGTAGC
>FLNX01003629.1_pt1 | contig 37802 bp, 32 predicted proteins | sample 1140341 | NCBI WGS metagenome assembly FLNX01 (sample SAMEA3878208, study PRJEB12797) | bioreactor metagenome | biome: Moose rumen | place: Sweden | collected 2011-10 | reverse complement strand
AATCCCGTAATCCGACAGCGCCGCATGGAGGCTGATGTATGATGGCTGGTAAATCCTACAGGCAATGATCTTTGCCGCCTCCGGTTCTGACATCATATCGCTAAAAGCATACCAGTCCTGCCGGATCTTGAGCAAATAGCCTTGCTTAACCCAGCGGCTGAGATTGGTGCGGTCGAAGTCCTCGCGCCACGCGCGAATCTGATAGATGTTGAAACATCCCACCTTGCGCCATTGTTCCCTGAACTGCAAATACGTCATCTCGTTTCATTCAAAAGACGTTGCAAAAATACAACCTTTCTTGAACATAGCCAAATATTTCTGCGAGAAGATTGTATTGTACTTACTTACCTCATATTAATCTGGATACCGCCTCACTTCGTCTTCGTGCAGCCTTTCGACTGCCCGGTGCCGGCTTTTTTTCTTATCTCAATGCCGACCATCTCCTCCGCCACATCTATCATCGTGTCGTAGAAATCCGCACGCATCATCCGGCCTTGGCTTTTTTCTTTGTTCTTTGCTCATTTTAAATTGACTTTGTGTCAACCTGTTTCAGCGTAAGACAAGGGCAAGATGCCGCGCACCACCTGACGCATCACCCCAGAAGGGACCGAGGCTTTCCGCAGCTACGTCAAAGCGCTGAAGAAATATATAGCCACGGGGAAATGACGGTACATACGCCGAAACCGTTTATGCTTTTTTCATAAAAGCAAAGGGGCGCCACTAAACAATAGCGCCCCTTTTTATGGCATTAACCAAAAGAGATGACTAATCGACGTCGGCGCGGGACATGGAGTCTTTGTAGTACTTCTGGTTGACGAAGACATCCTCCTTGTAGGGGTTGATGTGGCGCTTCTTGGCCTGTGCCATGATGTAGCAGAAGGCCACAATGTTGGTCACCAAGGCCAGGGCGCTGATGACAGTCATGGCAGTGGGGTTGGCGTTGGCGGTGCCACCCTCGACGATGCCGTTCAGCGTGCCGTCGGCGTAGGTGGTCGGCAGAGCCACCCAGTCGAACTTGTGGAAGCCGTCGTGGAAGGTCTCCTGGAAGAGGGGGAACACCTGGGCGAACATGCACCAGATAGCCAGAGTGTTGGCGCGGTTCTGTATCCAGCCGCCGCGGTTCCACAGCAGAGCAGCCACAGTCGGGGCCAGCAGCAGGGCGATGCCGCAGAACCAGCTGTGCGTGGGCAGGCAGTTGTAGGTGTAGGCGAAGTTCCAGATGTCGTAGATGACGATGTATACCCAAGTCATGTCGGCCCAGATCATATCCTTCTTGTCCTTCGACGAGTAGACGTTCCACCAGGCGGTCATGCAGAAGATGTTGAAGAGGCCAGCGACGCCGTTCATCACGTTGTGCCAGCCGCCATACAGCCACACGCCCTCGCTGCTGAGCCACCAGCAGTTCCATCCCTTGATGGCGCTCTCGAAGTCGGAGGCCACGGCGATGAGGATATTGATGGCCACGATGACGAAGGGGAAGGGCTTGAACCAGTGCTTGGCGCCGATGCCCCATCTGTACTTGATCATCATGAAGCCGATGCAGCCCGTGAGGGCGGCGTAGAGCTTGGCATAGTGGAACCAGCCGTTCATGTAGAGGTGAGTCTGGTTGTTCACCGCCCACTCGGCACCGCTATGGGCTCCGATGGCGATGGCCACGAAGTAGACCGTCAGGGCCAGGGGGATGGCCAGAAAGGTGATGATGCCGCCCATCTTCGTGCGACGGGCAAATTCGTTCCAGAGGATGAGGCCGGCCAAGACCACCAGCATCATGCCCCATTGCAAGAGCGCGTGTGCGCCATAAACGTGAAAGAACATAGTTGTTTGGTTTTAAATTTGTTAAAAATTATACGTTATTGTATTGATTGTCTTTGTTGTCGGCGGTTTTCTGACGATGCCGTCCATTTTGCAAATGTAATCATTTTTCGCAAGATGGCAAAAAATGCGTACTTTTGCAGGCGCGGGAGTAAGTTCCAATAAAAAACGCAACTATTTGAGAGCGAAACAAGGCTGGAAAAGGAGTTTTTTTTTCCGACAAAGGAAGAGGAAAAAAAGCGGTGCTCGCAGCCTTACGGCATTCTCGCCTCGGCATAATGCAAACAATGCGTGATTTGCCCTCTGCACTCGGCTTATCGAAAACATCGTTATTCTTCACTTGTGGCGCTGATGAAGCGGCGGTAGGCGCTGAAAGTGTTGGCGCGTGACAGAAATCCCAGGTAGTTGTTGTCGTCGTCGATGACCACCAGATTGTAGCGGTCGCCTATGCGAAACCTCTCCACCACGTCGGTCAGCGAGTCGCTGCTACGCACCAGGTCGCCTTCGCTCATGGGGTGCATCAGTTCGTCGACAGTCACACTGTCGTACAATTCCGGACGGAACATGATCTTGCGCACATCGTCGAGAACTATGACGCCGAGGAACTTGTCGTCGTCGCTAAGCACGGGGAACACGTTGCGGCGCGAGGTCTGTATCACCTCGACAAGGTCGCGCAATGTGCTGCCGCTGCGTACGATGACGAAGTTGGTTTCTATCAGGCTGTGCAGGTCGAGCAAGCGCCATGCCGAGGCGTCCTTGTCGTGTGTCAGCAGGTCGCCGTGTTCGGCAAGTTTGCGGGCATATATGGAGTGGTGCTCGAAAGGCGTGATGCAGATATAGGTGACAGCTGAGGCTGTAAGCAACGGCACGAGCAGCCCGTAGCCTCCTGTGATGTCGGCTATGAGGAAGGTGGCCATGAAGGGGGCGTGCATAACACCCGTCATCACCGCTGCCATGCCGACAAGGGCAAAGTTGGCGGTGTCTTGCTCTGGCAGTCCAAGCTGGTTGCCAAGCATGGCGATGAAATAGCCCGACAGTCCGCCGATGATGAGCGAAGGTCCGAAGGTGCCTCCCACGCCGCCTGAGCCTATGGTGGTGGCGGTGGCCACACCTTTGAGCAGGATGAGCACAAGCAGCAGTGCCAGCGTGACCCACACGTTGCCGGAAAGCGAGGAATAGAGTGTGCCGGTAAAAAGACTCGTCGGGTCGCCGTCGAGCAGCTCGGTGAGCATCCAGTAGCCTTCTCCGTATAGTGGTGGGAAAAGCATCACCAGCAAGCCCAACGACATCCCACCGACAAGCATCTTGAGCCACGGGTTGCGACGTCGGCTGAACAAAGTTTCGATATGGTCGGTGACGCGCAGGAAATAGAGCGACACGGCGGCACAGAACACTCCCAGTATGACATAGAACGGCAGTTGTGATAATGCAAAAGGCACGTCGACGACAAAGCTGAACTGCACCCCCGTGCCCATCAGGAAGTAGGCTACCGTGGCCGCGACAAGGGCTGACACCAGCAGCGGCAAGGCTGTGGTGGCCGTCAGGTCGAACATGAACACTTCGAGCACGAAGAGCACGCCGGCAAACGGCGCCTTGAAGATGCCTGCTATGGCGCCAGCGGCGCCGCACCCTAGCAGCAGGCGTGTGTTTTTGGAGCTCAAGTGAAACCATCGTCCGACATTGGAGCCTATGGCCGAGCCGGTGGCTGCAATCGGAGCCTCGAGACCTACCGAACCGCCGAAGGCCACAGTAAGCGTGGATGCCACCAGCGACGTCCACATGTTCTTGCCAGGCAGCTTGGATTCACTGCGGCTGATGGCCAGCAGCACCGAGGGTAGTCCATGCCCTATCTCGCCTTGCACCACATAGCGCACAAACAGCACCGTCAGGAGGATGCCTAGCATCGGGAAGAAGAACATCACCAGGTTGCCACCCACCGGCGTCAAGTCGCCGATGTGCATCACGACACGCCCTGCGTAGTGTACCAGGGTCTTGAGTGTCACGGCTGCAATGCCCGAGGCAAGACCCACCAGCACGGCAAGTATCAGTATAAATACCTGCTCGTTCATGTGGCGCAGCCGCCAGCGGTGTATCGCCGTATGTATCTTCATCGCACCTATTGTTCTTTTGCACAGAGCGTTGGGATGCTTGTTCGGGTCGCCCTGCACAATGCAAATATACAACAAATTTCTATTCTATAACAAAAAAAACAACATTCCCGTATACGAAAAAAGACAGGTCTTGCGTTATACATAACAATAAAAAAAAGTAACTACGATGAAGAAAACGACATTTGTAATCGGCATTCTAGCCGCCGTCACCATGACCTCGTGTGTGTCGCTCAGCGAGATGGAGGCCCTTCAGGCCAAGTACGACCAGACTTCGCGGCAGTACACGCTCACACAGCAAGAGCTGCTGGAAATCAAGGAAGAGAACGCCTCGCTCACACGGCAGAACCAAGCGCTTGCAAGCGACATGAGCGACGTAGCCATGCGGCGCGACAATGCCGAACGACAGGTCGACAGCCTCACACGTCGCATAGAACAGATGCGCCACCACTACGACACCACAATGGAAAACTATATGCAGGAGGTCGCCGGCAAGAGCCGTGACCTGACACGTGCACAAAACCTCCTCAGTGCCCGCACCAAGGAGCTGTCCGACCGTGAACGCGAACTACAGGCCCGCCAGACGGAGTTGCAGGAGCAGCAGGAGAGCTTTCAGCTGCAACGTAGCGAGTTCCAGGCCCGCGAGGCGCAGTTGATTGCCAAGCAGCGCCAACTGGAGCAGGAGGAGGCTGCCACACGTGCCCAGCTAGAGGCCAAGGAGCGCGAACTGGAGGCTGTACGCACCTCGGTGACGAAGGCTCTTACCGGATTTGCCGACAAGGGCTTGAATGTCGAAACAAAAGACGGCAAGGTGTATGTGTCGATGGAGAACAAGTTGCTCTTCCCGTCGGCCAGCTGGACAGTGTCTAAAGACGGCATCGCCGCCATCAAACAACTGGCCAAGGTGCTCGAATCCGACTCATCGTTGAACATCATGGTCGAGGGACATACCGACAACGATGCCTACCGTGGAGCCACTGCCGTCAAAGACAACTGGGACCTCTCTGTGATGCGCGCCACAGCCATCGTCAAACTTCTGCTCCAGCATGGCCCCGCCATCGACCCAGCCCGCATCGAGGCCTGCGGCCACGGCGAATACGCCCCCAAGGTGGCCAACGACACCCCGGAGCACAAGGCTATGAACCGCCGCACCGAGATTATCCTTACTCCCAACATAGAGGGGCTGCTCGAAGAGATGGGTCAATAATCACACATTGCTCATCGTGAGTGTCGACGGTCGGCACTTAATATAAATCACGACAAAATAAATTTTACCGTTTGGGGCAAGTTTTGTATCTTTGCATTTTCCAAAAAGGGGAATGCCTCGTGTAAAAAACTGTCAACTAAACAAGTAAACCAAGAACAACATTGCATAATGGACAAGAAATCGATTATCGGATTTATATTAATCTTCGGCATCTTTGTAGGATACATGTTTTGGGTGGCACCGTCGAAAGAGGAGATTGCCGAGCGCCAGCGTGTCTACGACAGCACCATGCAGGCAGACCTAGAGGCACAGCGTATTGCCGACTCGATAGCCGCCGAACAGACACGCCTCGACTCTATGGTTGCCTCCGGCGACACAAGCGTACGGAGTGTGCATCGCAGGGTGCAGGACATGGGTGCCTTCAACGCCGCCACAGAAGGCGAGGTGCGCACCATCAGGATTGCCAACAACCGCTTGACCGTCGAGTTCAACACACAAGGTGCACGCGTTGACCGTGTGGTGCTGGCAGATTACCTGACCTACGACAGCAACGAGCTTGTGCTCATAACGCCATCGGAAGACAACATGAACCTCGTCTTCTCGACCAACGACAACCGTGTGGTCAACACTAAAGACCTTGTTTTCACGCCTTATATAGACAACCAGCCTGCCACCGACGAGGCCATAGAGGGAGGCACTCTGTCCATCAGCGAGACCGACGACGAGACAGCCTCCACGGTGGTCAGCTTCCGTGCTGAGCTCGACGACAGCGTGGGCCACAGTTACCTTGAGTTCGCCTATACGCTGCACAGCAACAGCTATGAGGTCGACTTCGACATCAACTTTGTGGGACTCGAGCAGCTTGTGCGCGAGACCCCGTATATGGACTTCCTATGGCAGAACCGCATGCTGCGGCAGGAGAAGGTGAACAGTGGCAGCCGTGGCAAGAGCAACCGCAACAGCGACCGTGAGCGTTACTACACAGACATCTTCTTCAAAGATGCCGGCGCAAAGAAGGTGGACAACCTGCGCATAGGCCAAGACCGAGCCAAGCAGGCGAAGACCGACCTGGAATGGGTGGCCTTCAAGCAGCAGTACTTTGCCGCCATATTCAATGCCGGCAACGACAATCCTTTCAAGAATGCCGACATGGAGGTCCACACCGACCGCACCGAGACCTCGAGCCACTACCTGACCGACATGCGGGCACTGGTGGGTATACCCTACGACAAGGATCATCCGACGATGCACGGCGGATTCTACTATGGTCCCACCAAGATGCGCGACCTGCGTGCCATGCACCGCGGCTACGACAAGCTTATACAGCCACTCGGCTGGACAATCATTTCCAAGAGCATCAGCCGATGGATTATCATACCGACGTTCAACTTCCTGGAGCGTTTCTTCTCGAACTACGGCATCATCATCATTGTCTTTACGCTGCTCATACGACTGGTGTTGCTGCCCGTGATGTACAAGAGCTATGAGGGTGGAGCCATAATGCGGATTCTGAAGCCCGAGATGGACGTACTGAACAAGAAATATCCGAATCCCGAGCAGGCTATGCAGAAGCAACAAGAGATGATGGCCCTACAAAAAAGGGCTGGCTACAGTCCAATGGCGGGATGCCTGCCAATACTGATACAGATGCCCTTCCTGACAGCCATGTTCATGTTCTACCCAATAGCCATCGAACTGCGCCAAAAGCCGTTCCTGTGGTGCGACGACCTGTCCACCTACGACTCGATTCTCGACTTCGGGTTCAACATACCACTCTACGGCGACCACATCTCGCTGTTCTGCCTGCTGATGTTCGGCATGCAGTTCTTCTACACATGGTATACTATGCGTCAGCAGTCGGGACAACAGAGCATGCCCGGCATGAAGTTCATGATGTACTTCATGCCCTTCATGATGCTCTTTATCTTCAACAGCCAGAGTGCGGCCTTGAACCTCTACTACCTAGTGTCGCTCACCTTTACCATGTGCACCATGATGCTCATACGCCACTTCACCAGCGAGAAGAAGGTGCGCGCCCACATGTCAGCCTACGATGCCAAACATGCAAAAAACGGCAAAAACAAGAAGAAGAAAAGCAACTTCCAGCGCCGCCTGGAGGAGATGCAGAAGATGGCCGAACAGATGCAGAAAGAACAGAAACGGTGACGGGGCGGTAGGAGTCAAGGAGACAGGCGTAAAGTCAACGATAAACATAACATCAAAAAAATAAAACCATGGTAGTAACTCTCGTTACAATATTCATTGTCGGATACGCATGCATCGCACTTGAGCACCCGCTGAAAATCAACAAGACAGCCACCGCACTGCTGCTGGGTGTACTGACGTGGGCTCTGTTCAACATGTTCAACATGCACAATCCCGAAGTGCTGGCGCAGTACGGCGGATTGGAAGGCTATCGTCACTTTGTCAGCGGAAGCCTTATCGAAAACCTTGGCGACACGGCGGAGATTGTCTTCTTCCTGCTCGGCGCCATGACAATCGTGACCCTCATCGAGGACTATCAGGGTTTCACCATCATCACCGACAAAATCACCACCACCGACAAGAAGAAGCTTCTCTGGGTGGTCAGCATACTGACTTTCTTCCTGTCGGCACTGCTCGACAATATGACCACTGCCATTGTCATGGTGGCCTTACTGCGTAAACTCATCGCCGACAAGAAAGAACGTTGGCTCTACGCCGGCATGGTTATCCTGGCCGCCAACGCTGGCGGAGCATGGAGTCCCATAGGCGACGTGACCACCATCATGCTCTGGATTGGCGGGCAGGTGACAACGGTCAACATCATGGTCAAGACGCTACTCGCCTCGCTAGTGTGCATGGTGGTACCTGTATGCATCTTGGGATTCAGCCTCAAGGGCGAGATAGAGCGGCCCGAGAACACGACAAACGGCCACGAGGTGCCAATGCCGTTGCGCCGTCTGGTACTCATCATGGGCATATGTGCCCTAGTGGCAGTACCCATACTGAAGAGCATCACCCATCTCCCCCCCTACCTCTTCATGTTGGGCGGTCTGGCTGTGCTGTGGGTCACAACCGAGATTATCAGCCGCAAATGCTCCAACGAGAACGTGATGCTACCCACCGCAGTGAGCACGCTGGAGCACGTCGACGTGCCCACCATCCTGTTCTTCCTCGGCATCCTGATGGCCGTCAGCTGCCTCAAGGTGGCCGGCATCCTTGGTGGCCTTGCCTCCGGCCTCAACAATGCTTTCGGCACCGACGCACCCGGGTTCTTCTTCATCGATATCATCATCGGCGTCCTCTCGTCGGTGGTGGACAACGTGCCGCTGGTGGCTGCCGCCATGGGCATGTACCCGCTGGGCGACGCTGCCATCTTCGACGTCAACCATCCCTTCTGGGAGTTCCTGGCCTACTGTGCCGGCACAGGTGGGTCGCTTCTCATCATCGGTTCTGCCGCTGGCGTGGCCGTCATGGGCATGGAGAAAATCGACTTTATTTGGTATCTCAAGAAAATCACGTTGCTGGCCTTGTCCGGCTACGTTGCCGGCGCACTGGTGTTCATCGCCATGGATGTAACCCTGTTCGAGAGTATACCGTGGCTGGCTAACCTGCGATGAGTACCCTGTGGCTTGAATTCAAGCAGCGCCCTGTATGGCGCAAGGTTTGCGACATCGTACTTGTGCTGTTCGCCCTTGCCGGTGTCGCCATAATAGGTGCGTGGGGGTTGTACCAGCTGGGGGTCACCAACAACCGTGGTGCGGTGGACAAGAACTACCGCTACTTGATGTCCGTCAGCGAGGTAAAAGACCTGAAAGGTGCGAAACTCACTCGTGAGCAAGTCGACGAACAGTGGGCACTGCAATACGGACGTCTAGCCGCGCTGGCTCGATTCTATCCTGAGAATGCACGTCTGATGTTGCGTGCGGCACAGTTCAGCGACGACCCCGTGGTAGTGGACCGCATGGTGGCTGCCGCAGGCATATACATGGAAGACAAAGACAGCGTCGACCGTCTGGCCGACGCTGTTGCCGCTGTGATTGCCACGGTGCCGCAGCAGCAACGCGGCAACATGATACCCTGGATGGACGGTCCCGAATGGACGGCCCTGAAGGATGCCATCACACGCGACACAGCCCTCATCAGCGAGGCCGGTCGGCTGACCGGCGTCGAACCACGCCTTATCGTCGGTTGCCTTATCGGTGAACAGATACGCCTCTTCAACTCAAACCGCGAGATGTTCAAGAAATACCTCGGCCCAGTCAAGGTACTCAGCGTGCAGAGTCAGTTCAGCTATGGCGTCAACGGCATCAAAGAGCTCACGGCCGAAGCCGTCGAAGAGCACTTGAAAGACCCTGCCAGCGAGTATTATATGGGGCCTGCATACGAGCACCTGCTCGACTTCGAGACCGACAACCATGTCACCGAACGCTACAACCGCCTCGTCGACTACCGCAACCACCTGTATAGCTATATCTACACCGGTTGCATACTACACCAGACGATGCTGCAGTGGCGCCGTGCGGGATACGACATCAGCGACCGTCCCGACATATTGTTCACCCTGTTCAACGTAGGTTTCAGCAAATCGATACCCAAACCAAACCCTGTGGCTGGCGGCAGCCACATCACGGTGGGCGACCGTGACTACACTTTCGGTGCCATTGGATTCGATTTCTATTACAGTGGCGAGTTGTCGGAGGCCTTCCCTTTCCAGCGTCAGCGTTTCAAACAAGCCGAACGGGTGCTGACGGCCGACGACGTAGCTCGCATACAGCAGAACATGAGCGACTGCGTACGTCCGGAACGTGGACTGGAATATCGTCGCGACAGTGCCAGACAGGCCGTACCCACCGAACAGCCCGACCCTTTCGGCATTGACCACTCGAAAGTGGTGCCCATGGAGCACACCTCGCAATAGCCTTTAAGAAACCAACGTTTTTTATGTTCTGCCGGGCAATAAAACACCGATTGGTCCGTTATTGTATTATTATGAAACGTTTGTCGGTTTTTGCAACTTTAATATTGGCAGTATTGCATGTCTGGGCCTACGACTTCAGCGTCACAGCGCCGTCGGGGCAGACACTTTATTTCAACTATGTCGACGGAGGCGTCGAGGTCACCTGTCCAGGTTCTGCCAACGCCAATGCTTGGAATGGCTTCAGCAAACCTTCGGGTGCGTTGGTTTTGCCCACCACGGTCACCAGCTCCGGTGCCACCTACTCTCTTGTCGGCGTCGGCCGCTATGCTTTCTACGGCTGCTATAGTCTGACATCGGTGGTTGTGCCCGAAGGCGTTGCGACGCTGGGGCAGGCTTCCTTTAGCGGGTGCACCGCCATCGACAGCGTCTCCTTGCCGTCAACGCTTGTCTCGCTGGGCAACACTGTCTTCAATGGATGCACGTCGCTGTCGGCCATTAGCCTTGCGGCCAACGTGCCGCCTACGCTTGCCGCGACGACATTCAACGGTGTCGTCGCGTCCAACTGCCTGTTGTATGTGCCGTGTGCGGCAGCGGCGGCATATACTGCTGCTACGGGATGGAGCGACTTCGACATAGTCAACCTCGGTTCGTGCAACGCTACGGTCACGCTTTTGCTCAACAACCCGTCGCGAGGCAGCGTCACAGGTGCGGGCACCTATGCCCTTGGTACCACGATAACCGTCTCGGCTACTCCCGCCGTCGGCTTCTTCTTTGCCTTTTGGGGTGACGGCGACACCAACAACCCTCGTCTGTTGACACTTACGGCGGATACCAGTCTCACCGCCATGTTCTATCCTGCGCTCCACGACACGCTGACGACCACCATAGTCGTGCACGACACAGTCATTGTGCACGACACAACCTATGTTCCTGTGGTGTATGTCGACACGGTGACGATATATGACACCATTTTCCATACCGACACGTTGCAGTTGCACGACACTGTCGTACCTACCTATTTCCGCCTGCAGGTGCCGAGCAGCGAGGGTGGCGTCGGCATAGGCAATGCACTCGTCCCGGCGGGTACCGAAATGGAGCTAGGTGCGTTACCCCTCGAAGGTTATCGTTTCGCACAGTGGGACGACGGCTCTGTCGACAACCCGCGTCGTCTTACGCTCACCGCCAACGTCACTCTGACACCCTCGTTCCTTCCCCTGACGGGTGTCTCTGCAGCAGTATCCGCTGGATGGACGGCAGTGGCCGAGGGACGATCGCTTGTGCTATCCGATATCGACGCCCGGGTTGTGACTCTCTACGATGTGCAGGGACGTCGTCTGTTTCAGGGTTGCCCGTCGCACGACAGAATGGTGCTGCGTCTTCCGGCAGCAGGCATATACCTCGTCTCTGTCGACGGTTCCCCTGCCCGCAAGGTCGTCGTCGACTAGCGACGACGGCGGGGAAGGGCGTATACGCGTGTACGCCTGTCGAGAATGATTGTATGGAAGAATAATAAGTTTTTGAAAATATGAAACTGCAATTCCTTGGAGCTACCCGTGAAGTCACTGGCAGCAAACATCTCATCACTACCAAGAGTGGTCTGAAGATACTCCTCGACTGTGGCATGTATCAAGGCAAGGGTCTCGAGACCGATGCCATGAACCGCAACCTGGGGTTCGAACCGTCGGAGATAGACTATCTCATCCTCTCCCACGCCCATATCGACCACAGTGGGTTGATACCATATATCTATAAGAATGGTTTCAGAGGCACGGTGCTATGTACACCCGCCACACGCGACCTCTGCGCCATAATGTTGGCCGACGCAGGCCGTATACAGGAACAAGACACCCTGACATTCAACAAGAAACGCAAGGCGCAAGGTCTCGACCCTGTCGACCCCATCTACGACGAACAGGACGCCCAGGCTTGTATGGGCTGCTTCATCAGTGTGCCGTACCACAAGAAGTTCAACATCGAAGGCGAGGTGACTGTCGAGTTCTTCGATGCCGGACATATCCTCGGCTCGGCCTTCGTCTATCTCGAGGTGAAAGACGGGCGCCGCAAGTTGCGTCTTGGATTCACCGGCGACATAGGTCGCTACGACAAGCAGATACTCAAGGACCCCGAGCCTTTCCCGCAGGTGGACCACCTGATCATGGAGTCGACCTATGGCGACCGTTTGCACGAAAGCCTCAAGGATGCCGAGACAGAGTTGCTCAAGGCCGTGCTCGACACTTGCACCAAGAAGAAAGGCAAACTCATCATACCTTCGTTCGCCATCGGGCGTGCACAGGAGATTATCTATGCCCTCGACCGATTGGAGCATGTCGACCTGTTGCCCGACATCGATGTCTTTGTCGATAGCCCCCTCTCTGTCAGTGCCACCAACATCATGCGACTCCATACCGAGTGCTTCAATCAGGCTATTGCCGATTACTGCAAAGACGACCCCGACCCCTTCGGTTTCGACAGGCTGCACTACATACAGAGTGTGATGGAGAGCAAACAGTTGAACATACGCCACAAGCCGTGTGTCATCATCGCCGCCAGCGGTATGATGGAGGCTGGCCGTGTGAAACATCATCTGGCCAACCATATCGACAATCCAGCCACCACAATACTATGTGTCGGCTACTGTGAGCCTTCAACACTTGGTGCCAAAATTATGCGTGGAGACGAGGAGGTCAGTATCTTTGGACAGCGCCACAAGGTACGTGCCGAGCTGCGCCGCATCGACTCACTCTCCGGACATGGTGATTACGAGGAGATGATACGTTATATATCTTGTCAAGACAAGCGCAAGGTGAAGAATATCTTCATCGTGCATGGCGAGGAGGAAACGCAGATGCACTTTGCCGACACCCTCAGGGAGCGTGGCTGGAAGCATGTCAGTATACCTGCGTTCAGGGAGGAGGTGGAGTTGTGAACATAGCCGTGTTCTGTGCCTCGTCGCAACCGCGCAATCCACACTTTGCCGAAGCCGCTGTTGCCCTCGGTCAAGCTCTTGCCGCCGGTGGACACACGCTCCTCTACGGTGGCAGCAACCTGGGGCTGATGGGCGAGGTCAGCGGCGAGGCTATGCGCTGCGGGGGCCGTGTAGTAGCTGTCATCCCCACCATCTTCAGCGAGGCCGTCATTCGCTCGCAGCCCGTTACCGAGCTTGTACGTGTCGCCAGCATGGCCGAGCGCAAGGAATACCTCATCGCCCACAGCGACGCCTTTGTGGCCTTGCCTGGCGGCATCGGCACCCTCGACGAAGTGTCGGAAGTGATGGTCGCTAACCAACTGGGACAGATACGCAAGCCCATGATACTCCTCAACCTCGGCGGCTTCTACGACCCCGTTCTTACCCAGCTCGACGCCATGCGCGCCGAAGGCCTCATCCGCACCGACGGTGGCCTGCGGGTGGCAGGTTCGGTCCTAGAAGTCCTAGAAATACTAAATAATCTAGATTAACTGGAAAAACTGAAAGACCCATGCCACACCTGTTGAGCAAGAGCAAGTATATCCGGGGGCTACAGTGCGACCGTGCCCTGTGGCTCGACGTGCATGAGCCACGTCTGGCCCGCTATAGCGCCGAGCAGATGCGCCGTTTCGATGCTGGACGCGACTTCGAGTATGCCTACAAGGCGCAGTTTCCCGAAGGTGTAGACATCAGCGCCGAGCTCAAGCGCAATGTCGACGCCTACCCTGCACTGACTGCCGAGTTGCTGGATAGAGGGCCGCTGCAAACAGCGGACTCGCCCGACACAGGAGGCAACGGGATTGTCCTCTTCGAGGCCGGTTTCCAGTACGACGACGTGCTGGTGTTGGCCGACGTGGTGCGGCAGCGCGAGGATGGCTCGCTGGACATCTACGAGGTGAAATCGGGCAGCACCGTCAGCGCGACCTACAAGCGCGACGCCGCACTGCAGCATTATGTCATCTCGCACTGCCGACGCGTGAACAGCTTCTCTGTTGTTTATAATGGGGAGTATGGGCCTGATGGGTCTAATGGGCATTTTGTGTCTGTCGACCTCACCGAAGAACTTGCCGCCGAGGCTGACGAGATAGCCCGTCACATCGCCGTGATGAAGCAGATAGCCCTCTCCCCTGCCGAGCCCGCCACACCCACTGGCCAGCACTGCCTCGAACCCTATGCCTGCCCCTACCGGCACCACTGCCAGTTGGGCTCACGCCAGCTGGCGTTATTCTAAAAAACAAACAAATAGGGTAGTCCATGTCTTTGACTACCCCATCCCTATGATGTGCATATCAATCTATGCGCTATGTTTCATTGGCAGTTGTTTTCGTGATACATCAGTTTTATTACCATTATTACTTCCCATACTCAGTCAGTTCTCGGCTGCAGTGGGTAGGGGTGAGTCATCAAAGCCGTAAGGACGAATACCGTTTAGATATAAATGCTCGGGTGCAATGTCGAGGGTACCGTCGGCCCATGTGACTGTCCAACCGTCAAGCGCAATGTTCTGGAAAACATTCTCATTCTTTAGCGGTTCAAATATTGGGTACTTCTCAATGATTGGCTTGCAGTCAAACACTTTTATACAGCCATCACTGAACTTAAGCCACAACCGCCAGTCTTCCATTGGCCGTGCTTCCGTCACCCATATATATAGCAATTCGTCCATTATCTCAAAGGTTCGATTTCCACGATTGGCATTCCTTTTTGTAAGCGATTCCAGTTCTCTAATAGCTCTTCTTTGTGCAAATCCATCCACTCGTATACCAGTCGTATCGCTCGGCGGGGCATATTCCCTATTCTGTCGCCGTTGTTTATATCTATCGAGGCGTGATACCCCTCATATCTCACATGGAAATGCAGCGGATTGTGTTCCGGAAGATACATCATGATATGTATCCCGTAGAAATAGCTTACCTGCGGCATACGCTACATGGCTTGTCAATTCACCGGGAAGGCGATCTCGCGCTCGATGACCTGGTAGGGGACGTTGTTGCGGTAGATGGTCTGGCGCACCCAGTTGTCATCTTCGTCGTACTCGTAGACGTAGCTGTGCTTCCAGTTGAGGTGCTCGTCGTAGTTGAACGAGCTGACCTCGATCAGGTTGTCGTGGTCGTCGTAGTAGTATGTCGTCAGGGCCGAGAGGAACTCGTCGGCATCGTAGAAACGCCACTCCACACGGTTGCCGCGGGCGTCGTACTTGTACAGGTAGTGCTGCATCAGCTCGCCGTCGCGGTTGTAGAACTCCATCTCGGTGCAGTTGCCGTTTTGGTCGTACTTGTAGGTACGCTTCTCTGTCATCTCGCCGTCGGCGTCGAAGCTCTGCTCCTCCACCTTGAGACCGTTCTGGAACTTGCTGCTCTCCTTCTTGGTCATCTGGTTACCGAGGTAGACGGTACGCTCGATGCGGTTGCCGTCGCGGTCGTTGAGGTAGGCGGTGCGACCAGTGAGCATCTTCTCGCGGTTGTATTCGTTCCAGCCGAGGCTGTAGCCGTTGACGTCGAAGAAGTACGAATACCACGTGTAGTCGTCGGCCTTGGTGCGGAACTTGTCGGCAAAGTTGCCGCGCTTGTCGAAGGTGATGCTGTCGATGCAGATGAGCTGACGTCCGCCACCGGCGCCGCCGCGCAGGTTGTAGGTGTACTCAATCACATAGAGGGCCGGGCCATGTATGCCCATCTCGGTGCGTGAATTCTTGCGGGGGCCGGGGCCTGCAAATGCTGTGCCTGCTGCAAGCAGGACAAGGACGAGAGCGATATTTTTCTTCATTTCTTTCATTGTTTTCAAAGTGCAAAGATACAACTTTTTTTTCTAGATTAACTCGTTTGTTGTGAAAATATTGTGTGTATGGAGTTTTTTTTGACAAAGAACAAGATGCCAAGCGCCACTGTGATGACGGCGGCGATGCAGTAGCCGGCGGTGCGGGGCAGGATGCTGCCGAGGCCTTCTTTCTCGGCCACCAGCAGGAAGCTGATGGTCACCATGCTCATGAAAAGGGCGGGGATGAGGGTGATCCAGTACCAGCCGGTGCCGGGCTTATGGCGCGAGAGGAACACCGTGATGGCCCACAGCGTGACCATGGCAAGGAATTGGTTGGCCCACGAGAAGTAGCGCCAGATGACCTGGAAGCCCTCGTTGTCGACCAGCGAGAAGACCAGCAGACCGGCAGCCAGCACGAACACCGGCAGTGCCACCAGTAGACGCTTGGGAATCGGCTTCTGGTCCACATGCATGAAGTCGGCCACGATGAGACGTGCCGACCGCAGGGCTGTGTCGCCGCTGGTGACGGCGGCGCTGATGACGCCGAGGATGCAGATTACGGCTATCGCCTTCGGGAACCACTCGTTGGCGATGACACCCACCATGTCGTTACCGCTCTTGCCTATGCAGAGCTCTGGTTTGTCGTGGAAGAAATAGGTGGCTGCTGCTGCCCAGATGAGTGCCACGATGCCTTCGGTAATCATGGCGCCATAGAAGATGGGGCGGGCCTGCTTCTCGTTAACCATGCAGCGGGCCATGAGGGGGCTCTGCGTAGCGTGGAAGCCGCTGATGGCACCGCAGGCTATCGAGATGAACATCATGGGGAAGATGGGGTTGGAGGACGCCTTGGGGTGGCGGTTTTCAAGGCCAGACCATATCTCGGGAATCGGCACTTTGTATACCACAAAGGCCACCACGATGGCAACGGCCATGGCCAACAGCAGTATGCCGAAGATGGGGTATATCTTGCCGATGACCTTGTCGATGGGCAGCAGCGTGGCCAGCAGGTAGTAGGCGAAGATGATGCCCACCCAGATGAAGATGTTCCAGTCGGGTGTGAAGTTCTGGTTGAGCAACACGGCGGGGGTGTTCACAAACACTGCGCCGACAAGGATCATCAGCAGCACCGTGAAGCCGCGCATAAACTGCTTCATGCCGGTGCCCAGGTACTTGCCGTGTATCTCGGGCAGCGAGGCACCATCCTGACGGATGGATATGAAACCCGCGATGAAGTCGTGCACTGCACCGGCAAAGATGCAACCGAACACTATCCACAGGAACGAGGCGGTGCCGAACTGGGCGCCCATGATGGCGCCGCAGATGGGACCTACGCCGGCTATGTTCAGAAACTGAATCAGGAAGACGCGCCAAGGCTTCATCGGCACATAGTCCACACCGTCGGGATGTGCGACGGCAGGGGTTGTGCGTTGAGGGTCGACGCCTATCACTCGTTCGATGACTCTCGAATACAGCCAATAGCCAAGTACCAGCAAGATTATGGAAATGCAGAATGTTATCATGGTTTATTTGTTGTTTTCTATCCTGTTGTCTTCAGGTGCGGCAATCCACACTATGATGTAGGCCCAGAAACCGAAGCTGCCGCATAGCAGTGCCACCAGAAAGATGATGCGCACCACGGTCGGGTCGACATTGAGGTATTTGGCCAACCCTCCGCACACACCGGCGATGCGGCGGTCTGTAGTGCTGCGGGTTAGGCGTTTGTAGGTGTTGGATTCCATTGTCTTTACTTTTTTTATGTTGTCAGGCTAGATGAGGTCTGGCAGTCCTCGATGTTCAGAGCATCCCTTTGCGTTTAAGAAGAGCCTTGACCGAAGGCTCTTTGCCGCGGAACTGGCGGTAGAGGGCCATAGGCTCTACAGTGTTGCCGCTTTCCAGCAGGTGGCGGAACTTCCTGGCCAGCTCAGGGTTGAACAGGTCGCCGCTTTCAGCGAAAGCTTCGAAGGCATCGGCGTCGAGTATGGCCGTCCATGTGTAGCTGTAGTAGCCTGCATCGTAGCCTGTGGTGAAGATGTGCTGGAAGTAGGGTGAACGGTAGCGGCTGATGATCTCGGGTATCAGGCCTATGCGCTGCATCGAATGTTCCTCGAACTGCATCGGGTCGATGTGTTGCAGTGTCGTGATGGTGTGGTAGTCCATGTCGAGCAGCGAGGCGGCGAGCAGTTCGACGGTCATGAAACCTTGGCCGTAGGTCTGTGCAGCGGCAATCTTCTGTATGAGTGTGTCGGGGATAGCGTCGCCGGTCTGGTAGTGGTGAGCATACATCTTCATCACCTGTGGATGACGGCACCAGTTCTCCATGACCTGCGACGGCAGCTCGACGAAGTCGCGCGGCACGTTGGTACCTGCCAGCGAGGGGTAGGTGCAGCGAGAGAGCAACCCGTGCAGGGCGTGGCCGAACTCGTGGAAGAGGGTCTCGCTCTCGTCGAAGTTGAGCAGTGCCGGTGTGTCGGCAGTAGGACGGGTGAAGTTGCATACCACCTGTATTATGGGCATCACGTTGTTGCCCTGCTCGTCGCGGTGCTGGCCGCGGAACTCGGTCATCCAGGCACCGCTGCGCTTGCTGGCGCGAGGGTGGAAGTCCATGTAGAGTATGCCTACGGTCGAGTCGTCCTGGCGCACCTCGAAGGCACGGGCCTCGCTGTCGTAGGTCGGCAGGTCGCTACGCTCTTTGAATGTCAGGCCATACAGTCGGTTGGCTACCATGAAGGCACCTTCGCGCACGCTGTCGAGTGCAAAGTAGGGTCGCACCTCGGCGTCGTTGATGGAATATCGCTCCACACGGTACTTCTCGGCATAGTAGCGCCAGTCCCAAGGCTGCAGCTTGGCACCGGGCATGTCCTTGTCGAGCATGGTCTGGTAGAGGTCGCGTTCCTCTTTGGCCATCTTGAGGGCTGGTGACCAGATGTCGTTCAAGCATTTGTATACATTGGCAGGTGTCTTGGCCAGGCAGTCGTCGAGCACCCAGTCGGCATGGGTCGGGAAGCCCAGTATGTTGGCGCGTTCGAGACGTAGGCCCACGATGCTGTCGATGATTGCCGTGTTGTCGAATTCGCCCCCTTGGCAGCGTGTGGCATAGGCCTGCCACACCTCTTCGCGCAGGCCACGGTCTGTGCAGCTCTGCATGAAGGGCTCCCATGTGGGTATGTCGAGGGTCACCTTGTTGCCGTCGGGCAGGGTCTTCTCGTAGGCGTTGGTGGCCTTGAGCACGTTCTGTTCGAAGCGCAGGGTGAGCGAGGCGATCTGCTCGTTTATCTTGCGGAAGCGCTCTTGCTCCACGGCAGGCACGTTAGCACCGCCACGCACGAAGCCTTTGTACTGTTCCTCCAGCAGGCGCATCTGCTCGGCGTTGAGGCCGAGGCTCTCGCGCTGGTCGTATACAGCTTTGATGCGTTGGAAGAGTTCGGCGTTGAGGGCTATGTCGTCGGCGTGTGCCGAGAGGAGCGGGGTCACTTTGTCTGCAATGGCGTCCATCTCGGGGCTGTTCTCGCAGCTGTTGAGGTTGAAGAAGACCGCCGACACCTCTTGCAGCAGCTGTCCGCTGTACTCGTAGGCCAGCACAGTGTTTTCGAAGGTGGGTGCCTCGGGGTTTGCCACGATGGCGTCTATTTCGGCCATCTGCCGGCGCATGCCCTCTTCGAAGGCTGGCATGTAGTGCTTCAGCTCGATGCTTCCGAAGTCAGGGATTTCATAGGCGGTGTTCCAGGGTGAGAAGAATGGGTTGTCCATGTTTTTGTTGTCTTTGCAGCCGGCCAGCGTCAGGGTGGCAATGGCGGCTATTGTGCAGATTTTTTTGTAAGACTTTTGCATATCTCTCGGAATATATTGGCGTTGAGCTTCTTTGCCACAAAGGTGTGGGTCTTGTTTTCTATGAGGTATATCTGCGGTGTGGTGGTGATGTCGTAGACCTCGCGCCAGTCGACGTTGGCTTCGGCGCCGTTGAGGTTGACCCACTTGCGATTGGTCATGCCGTGGTCGGCGATGAATTTCTTCCATTTCACTATAGTGCCGTCGCTGGGTTCGCTGAGTATTGCAAAAGCGGTGATGTCGAGAGAGTCCAGGTACTCTTCGAACACGCGGTAGACATCGGGTATTATCTCGCGGCAGTGGCCGCACGTGGGGCTCCAGAACACTAGCAGCGTATAGTCGCCGCGCATGTGGTGGAGCGAATAGGCCTGGTGGGTGGTGTCGAAGAGTATGAGTTCAGGCGCTTCGCGACCCACCAGCAGGCGTTCCCATTTGGTGGCACGTTCCACGTTTTCGTCGATAGCCGATGGCGGAAACCATTCGGCTGCCTTGCCGGTGGCGAAGTAGCGCATCACCAGGTGGCAGTACACCTCGTCGTAGACCATCACGTTGCTCTGTAGGAAGTAGTCGGTGAGCTTGTATATGAGCCATTTGTTGACCTCCTTGGCTGGCTCGGAACGGTCGATGAGGCTGTCGAGCAGTGGACATATCTTGTCGGGCGGCCAGCCATGCATGTACTTCTCCACGTAGTCCATCACGCGTTGGTAGAACACTGCCTTGGGGGTGCGCACCATGAAGTCATCGTCGAGCGGCATGTTGTCGAAGTAGTGCGCCATCATGTATTCATAGCGCTCCCATTGGCTCATGGTCTTGCCATCGGCATCCTCTGTCGGCACCTCGATGTCTTTGGTCGAGGCCATCATCTTGCATATCATGGCGTCGGGGTAGCGCGCTATGAAGTCAATCTTCAGACTGTCGATACGCTGGTGCTGCTGTGCTACGAACGTGGCCAGCGCCGCCGAGTCCAACTCGCCCTTGCGGTCTTCTATCTCGCGGTAGAGGGCTTCGCTGGCTCGCTGGTAGTTGTAGAACACCTCGTTCTGCTTCGAGCCTTTCACGCTCATGTTCATCGTCCACGCACGGTCGTCGGTGTGGAACTTGAAAAAGGGCTTCTCGTGGTATATCACGAATTCCACGTAGCGGTTGCGGTTGTTGGTGAAGAAGTAGAGGCCGGGGTGCAGCTCGGCGTCGCCTTCGAACACGAAGTATCCCTTGCCGTCGTTGTAGGCTGTGTCGGCAATGCGCTCGTTGTTGGCATAGTAGAAGCAGAGCAGCATCATCGTGTCGCGGCTGCCGTCAATCTGCAGGGTGATTTTGTAGCCCGACTTGCCCCATGCCGCCAACGGCAGCAACAGGAGCAAGACTATGAGTGTACGTCGCATTGTTCCCAGTTGTTTTTAGTGTTTTACTATGGAAAAACGTATGTGTTACACATTTATTGTGCCCTCGTCGGAAAAAATATTCCGTAAGGCAATATCTAAAAAATGTGTGAATGCGTAATTGGCAGGCGCAGTTCAACCGCATAGCCTAACGCGATATAAAAATCATTTGCCGATGCAGAAACGTGAGAATATGTTGCCGAGGATTTCGTCGCCCGCCACATCGCCTGTGATGCTGCCCAGGTGGTAGAGTGCGTCGCGCAGGTCGACGGCCAGCAGGTCGGCGGGCAGGCCGGCGTCGATGCCGCGCTGCACCCGAAGCAGCGCCTGGTCGGTGAGCCCGAGGGCATCGTAGTGGCGCGCATTGGTGAGCAGCACCTGGCTGGAGTCGGCCAGGTCTTTGCCGACCGCTTTGAGCATGTGTCCGCGCAGTTCGTCCAGTCCGGTGCCTTGGGTGGCCGAAACGGCGATGCCGAGCACCTTGGTGGACTCGATGGCTTCGGGCAGGTCTATTTTGTTGACTACTATCCAGAGGTGTTTACTGTTGATGTTGACTCCGATATCGTCGCGCAGGGCCTGCAGGTCCTCTATCGCGTCGGTCCATGTCCGCGTGGCATCGTGGACGTAGAGTATGATGTCGGCCTGGATGGCGGCGGCGATGGCGCGGTGTATGCCCATAGTCTCCAGAGGGTCGTCGGTCTTGTGCAGCCCGGCGGTGTCGATGAGGCGGAAGGTGATGCCGTCTATATTGAAGGTCTCTTCCACGGTGTCGCGCGTGGTGCCTGCAACGGGGCTCACGATGGCGCGGTCGTCGGCCAGCAGGGCGTTGAGCAGCGACGACTTGCCCGAGTTGGGCCGTCCGATGATGGCGGTGGGTATTCCTTTTTTCAGGGCGTTGCCCATTTTGAAAGTGCTGCGCAGCTCCCCGATACGGATGCTGGTGTCTTCTATGAGTCGGCGCAGCCTGTCGCGGTCGACGAACTCGACGTCCTCTTGGCTGAAGTCGAGTTCCAGCTCGAGGAGCGAGGTGAGGTCGACCAGTTGCTGCCGCAGTTCTTTGAGGGCTGTCGCATAGCCGCCGCGCAGCTGGCTGACGGCCAGGCGGTGCTGGGCCGGTGTGGCGGCGTCGATGAGGTCGGCCACCGCCTCGGCTTGCGACAAGTCGAGACGTCCGTGCAGGAAGGCACGCATCGTGAACTCGCCGCGCTCCGCCAGACGTGCTCCGTCGTCGCAGAGTGTCTGTACTATCGTCTGCTGTATGTATGCCGAGCCGTGACAGGCTATCTCCACCGTCGGCTCGCCGCTGTAGCCACGCGGGAACCATGTGGCCACCACGTCGTCCAGTTCGTCGAAACTACAGTATGTGGCATGTTGTGGAGTCAGCTTTGGGACGGTGAGGTGTGCTGAGGCTATGGCATGAGCCTGCGGCCCGCTGAGACGCACCACGGCGATGCCACCCACACCTGCGGGGGTGGCTACGGCCACTATGGTGTCATTGTTCATTGTCGTCGGACTTATTTTCGAAGATATACTTCTCACCGAACAACTCGCGAGCCTCCTCGTCGGTGAGGCCCAGGTCCACCTTGATGCGATAGATGTTGGGGTAGTTGAGGAACAGCACCAGTGTGCTCAGCATGGCCAGCATCAACAGCACCGTGTTGCCGCTTGCCAGTGTAAACACGCATAGTATCACCACCACGGCAAGCATGGTCATGTACAGGTCGCGCACATGCGCGGCGTAGCCTTCGAGCTTCTTTTCCGTCCCTTCGCTTTGTCGCAGCAGCGGTATCTGTCGTCGTACCGAGAGCATCATCATGCTGATGGCCAGTACTGCCAGCACGGTGCCTGCTATCAACATCCAGTGCGACGCACCGCCCTTGGGGTGCAACACGTAGCATAGAACAGAGGCAGCAATCACCGCTCCTACCGACCCCCACAGGCCGGTAGCGGCGTGGCGCTTGATTTTCTTGATATAATCTTGCATAGACTTCGATAATTAGTTATTGCCATATACTTACATGGAATTTTCAGAGGTTGCCTTGAGGTATTTGGCTGTGTATGAGGTCTCGCAGTGCATCAGCACCTCCGGAGTGCCGGTGAAGACTACATGGCCACCGTCGTTGCCGCCTTCGGGACCGAGGTCGATAACCCAGTCGGCACTTCTGATGATGTCGTGGTGATGTTCGATGACCACCACGCTATGGCCGCGCTCTATCAGTCGGTCGAAGGCTGCCAGCAGCTTGGTGATATCGTGGAAGTGCAGTCCTGTTGATGGCTCGTCGAAGATGAAAAGCACGGGCTTGTTGTTCTCGCCCTTGATGAGGTACGAGGCCAGCTTGATGCGCTGAGCCTCGCCGCCACTGAGCGACGACGATGACTGACCCAGCGTCAGGTAGCCTAGTCCCACGTCCTGCAAAGGCTTTATGTGATTGTAGATGCCCATGGTCTCCTGTGTGTTGAAGAACTCTACGGCTTCGTCGACGGGCATGTCGAGCACGTCGCTTATTGTCTTGCCGTTGTACGTCACATCCAGTGCCTCGTCTTTGTAGCGGCGGCCGTGGCACTCGTCGCACACCAGGTGTACGTCGCTCATAAACTGCATGCTGACGGTTACCGTCCCCTCGCCTTGGCACTCCTCGCAGCGACCGCCTTCTACGTTGAAAGAGAAGAAGCTGCTCTTGTAGCCACGGGCCTTGGCCAGCGGCTGGGCGGCAAACAGGGCGCGTATCTCGTCGAAGGCCTTCATGTAGGTAGCTGGGTTGCTGCGCGTTGAGCGTCCTATCGGGTTCTGGTCCACCATCTCCACTGCCGTCACACGGCCTGTGTCGCCACCGACTTCGATACACGAGCCTACATAGTCGGCATTGCCGTCGAGGCGGCGTTGCATCACGTCGTATAGTACCTTGCGCACAAGACTGCTCTTGCCGCTGCCGCTGACGCCTGTCACCACGGTGAGCACGCCGAGCGGGATGTCGACGTCGACCTGTTTGAGGTTGTTGGCGTAAGCACCACGTATGCTGATGCGGTCGCGCCAGCGGCGACGCTCTGAAGGTGTTGTGGTTGCACGGCGTCCCAACAGGTAGTCGGCCGTCAGCGAACGCTGTGCCTTGTCGAGGTCGGAGGGCTTGCCGCTGAAGACCACCTCGCCGCCGTGGCTGCCGGCGCCGGGTCCGATGTCGACCAGCCAGTCGGCTGCACGTATTATGTCTTCGTCGTGTTCCACCACGATGACGGTGTTGCCCAGGTCGCGCAGTTGCTTAAGCACGTGTATCAGCCGGTCGGTGTCGCGGCTGTGCAGTCCTACCGACGGCTCGTCGAGGATGTATATCGAGCCCACCAGCGAGCTGCCCAGCTGCGTGGCCAGGTTGATGCGTTGGCTCTCTCCGCCGCTGAGGGTGCGGCTCTCGCGACCCAGTGTCAGATAGCCCAAGCCCACGTCGAGCAGGTACTGGCTGCGGTTGCGCAGCTCGTCGCGCAGACGCTCGGTGGTCTTCATCTCGGTGGCATCGAGGACACTGTCAAGTGTGGCTACCCATGCGGCAAACTGCTGCACCGGCATGTCGGTCAGCTCGGTGATGGTGTGGCCTGCCACACGCACATACGATGCATCTTTGCGCAGACGATGTCCGCGACAATCGGGACACACCGTGCGACCACGGTAGCGCGCCAGCATCACGCGGTATTGTATCTTGTAGCTCTGGCTCTCCACCCAGCGGAAGAAGCCGTCGATGCCTTCCCACACACCATCACCATGCCACAGGTAGTCTTTCTCTTCCTGTGTCAGCTGTAGATATGGCACGTGTATCGGGAAGTCGGCGCGTGCCGCCTGCCGGATGAACTCGCGCTTCACCTCCTGCATCTTCTCGCCTTTCCAGCATACCACGGCGTCGTCGTAGACCGAGTGGCTGCGGTTGGGTACCACCAGGTTCTCGTCGATGCCGATGATGTTGCCGTACCCTTGACATGTGGGACAGGCGCCGTAGGGGTTGTTGAACGAGAAGAAGTTGGGGTTGGGCTTCTCGAAGGTGATGCCGTCGGCTTCGAACAGGTTGCTGAACGATGCACGCTTGCCGCTCTCTGTCTGTACGATGCAGCTGCCACGCCCCTCGAAGAAGGCGCTCTGCACGCTTTCGGCCACACGGGCCGTCTGTCCATCGTCGTCAGGGTGCACCTCTATGCGGTCTACCACAAGCAGGGCATCTGTGGACAGTTCGACACCGTCGATGGCGTCGATGCGCACCACGTTGCCGCCCAGCATGACGCGCTGGTAGCCCTCCTGATGCAGAATCTCCAGCTGCTGCCGTAGCGGACGCTCGTCGCTGTCGGTCAACGGCGCCAATATCATCACCTTGCCTCTGTCGGCTTCCTCCAACTCGCCATAGATATAATCGACCACGTCGCTCACCGTGTGACGCTTCACTTCGGTGCCGCTCACCGGCGAATAGGTGCGGCCAATGCGGGCAAAGAGAAGCTTGAGGTATTCGTATATCTCTGTTTGTGTGCCGACGGTGGAACGCGGGTTGGTGGAGCCTGTATGCTGTCCGATAGCCACTGCCGGTGCAAGACCGAGGATATAGTCGACGTCGGGCTTTGTCATGCGGCCCAGAAACTGGCGGGCGTACGAGCTCATGCTCTCCACATAGCGGCGCTGCCCCTCGGCGAAGATGGTGTCGAACGCAAGGCTGCTCTTGCCGCTGCCGCTCAGGCCTGTGACGACTATCAGCTTGCCTTGCGGAAGCTCCAGGTCGATGTTTTTAAGGTTGTTGGCGCGAGCGCCATGAATCACTATTGGCATTTGGAAAGTTTTATGTGGCGCAGGCGCGAGCCATGTCTGGTGACTATGTCGCATTGCGATGTCATCCGCACAAGCGAGTGCTTGCTCTTGGCCTCCAGTATGTCTTTGTGCACCTCGCCGTCGGCAGCGATGCTGTAGAGCACCAGGTTGTTCTTGTCGCCCATCTTCAGTTGTTTAGCCGGTTTACCTATGACGTAGGCTGTGGGCATCTTGCGGCTCTCGCTCTTGACGACACATAGCGTGTCGCCTATCGTGGCGAGACCCACTCCAAGCAGGTTGGGCGAACCTTCCTGCCAGTCGTTGCGGCGTAGGTTGCGTACCCACACCACGTTGGCTGCCGTGTCGTAGGCCTCCAGATGCAGACCTACGCGAGCGAAGGAGTGTTCTTCGATACCGTTGTCGGCTTGGCTTATTTTCTCGAAGTTGCGTCCCATCACTATGGCAGCGCCGTAGGGTAAGGCGACACGACCGATGGTGCCGACGTGTTCACACAGCAGGTCGCGCTGTATCTTCTTGGTGGGTTTGTTGTATAGGATGTTGATGTCTTCGTTTTGGAACGGACGTAGGGTGAAACCGGCCATGCGGGCTCCGTCTAGGTCGTAGGAGAAAGCCATCGTGCCGCCATAGTACGCCTCGGCGTCGCGGAAGCCGCTTCCCGACATGGTGCCTAGGGCGATAAGATGATGTTCGGTGACTGTTGCTATGTTCAACTCGCGCAGCGTCTTGCAGTCGATGAGTGTCTCGGTGGTCTCCACATGGTGCCGGTTGGCGTAGTTGACTATGACGTGCATCGTCTCCCCGTCCTGTTCGGTGCCGAGGGTGACGGCACGGCCGTCGTCGGTGATGCAGAAGTTGTCCATAGTTCCAAGGGCGTACTCGTGGCGATAGTCTAGAGTGCCGTTGGCGTGGAGCATCATGATGCAGGCCGAGTACTGCATCTGCTCGATGTATTCCACTATCGAGCACAGCCCTATGCGGTTGCCCGAGGGCGACACGGCTCCCCACAGCAGACAAAGGTCTTTTTTGCCGTAGGTCATCGTCAGCAGCGTGTCAATCGTCCATGCGGCGTTGGGCACACAGCGTGCCAGAAGCACGTCGGTGCGACGGCTTTGCGAACGGTCGGCCAGCATCAGCGTCACCGTGTCGGCGCTATGTGTGGCAACCAGCAGCTCGTTGGCTTTCGTCTTCAGCCCTTGACGGAACACGGGCTCCATATCGTGGTCGGCATACGTCACCTGCCATCCTCCGCGTGCCTCTCCCACCCAGACCGTCAGCCCGTCGTATATGCCGACGAAAGTGGCGTCGTAGATGTGGTCGCCGTCTATATGGCGGCTTTCTGTTCCCTTATCAATGACATATTGTGCTCCAGCCCCCCATGTCACCAACAGCATCATTATGATTGTCAGTCGTTTCATATTTATGTTGTTTGATATGGTTAAAGTGCAAATATACAAAAAAATTTGTTTGTAAGGTGAAGCAAGCATTCGCTGGATGCTTGCTTCACGTTTGTAATGATTGGCGAATACTATTATCCCCATCACTCCGCCTCGTGCCTTATAGGCTTGACTGTCATTTGTTTCGCAACAGTATGTAGGGCACGAGGGTCTCTTCCATCGAGATGCCTCCATGCTGGAAGGTGCCGCTGTAGTATTGCACGTACTGGTTGTAGTTATTGGGGTAGGCGAAGAAGTCGTTCTCGCGGGCGAAGATGTAGGGCGATGTGACGTGGCGTCGTGGGAGGAATATCTTCTGAGGGTCGCGCACTTCGAACACATCGCCTTGTCGGTAGTCGAGCAGGCGCCCCTGCTTGTAGCGCAGGTTGACGCTGATGTCGCGGTCGCCCTTGACACGCACAGGATGTGCGGTGCGTACCGATCCATGGTCGGTGGTGATGACCACGTTGACGTCGCGTTCCGACAGGACACGCAGCATATCCATCAGTGGCGAGTGCTGCAACCACTGTAGCGTCAGCGAACGGTAGGCACGCTCGTCGTCGGCCAGTTCGCGCACTATGTCGCTGTCAGTGCGAGCATGCGAAAGCATGTCGACGAAGTTGTATATGATGACGTTGAGTGGACAGTGCATCATCTCTGGCACACGGTCGACCAGACGACGCCCGTACTGTGCGTTGAGCACTTTGTTGTAGGTGCGCTTCAGATGCAAGCCGTGACGACGCAGGTTCTCGTCGAGCAGCTGGTCCTCGTACTGGTTCTTCCAGCCTTCCTCGTCCTCGTTGACCCAATACTGCGGGTATTTGCGTTCTATCTCGCTTGGCATCAGTCCGGCGAACATGGCGTTGCGGGCAAACTGGGTGGTGGTAGGTATGATGGTGTAGTAGAGGTCGTCGCGTTCCACACGCAGCAACTCCTCGACGGTGGGACGCACGTAGGCCCACTGGTCGTAGCGGAAGTTGTCGATGACGATGAGGAAGGTGGACTCGGCCCCGTCCTCCTGCTGCAGCAGTGGCAACAGACGCTCTTTGAGCACGGTGTGACTCATCGGCGGTCGCATGTCGGTGCCGGCCAGCCAGCCAAGGTAGTGCTGTTCATAGTAGCGGCAATACTGCCGTTGCGCGTCGCGCTTCTGGTCGAGGAAGATGGAGTGTATGTTCTCGTCGTCGGTGTGCGACAGCTCAAGCTCCCAGTAGACAAGACGGCGGTACATCTCCATCCACTCTTGCCAGTCCATCGGACTGCCTAGCTGTATGCCTATCTCGCGGAACTGCTGCTGGTAGTTCATCATCGAATGCTCGCTCTGTAGACGCCGCGCGTCGGTCAGTCTCTTGACGGTAAGCAGTATCTGGTTGGGGTTCACCGGCTTGATGAGGTAGTCGGATATCTTGCCCCCGAGGGCGTCGTTCATAATGTGTTCCTCTTCGCTCTTGGTGATCATCACCACCGGCAGCTGCGGATGTCGTTGCTTGATATGGCGCAGCGTGTCTATACCCGAAAGGCCTGGCATCTGTTCGTCGAGAAACACCAAGTCGGGCTCGTTTTCGTCTAGCACGTCGAGGGCGTCGCTGCCCGAGCATACCGGTATCACACGGTATCCTTTGTCTTCAAGAAACATGATGTGTGGCTTCAGGAGGTCTATCTCGTCGTCGGCCCAAAGTATCGTTGTCATTGGCTGAATGTTTTGGCATTACGGTTTGTTGTCTTTATAACGCGTAATGTTTTTTTTTAGTATCTTTGCACCGACTTTTTTGGGAAATAAAGGCAGCCTCGCCTCGAGACAGTAAACAATGTCATCGAAGAGAAAGAATTGAAAAATAATAACAAACGCCAGTGAATCTACTCGAACTATATACCGAGAGCACACTTGTGGGCCGTATTGCCGAAGCCTTGACGGAACACGGTGCTCGTCTGCATGTGGGCGGCATGTTGGGTTCTATGCCTGCCGTTGTGGCAGCTGCCGTCGCCACACGCTTTCCCACAGCGACACATCTGCTCCTCGCCCCCTCGAAGGAGGACGCCTACTACATGGCCAGCGACCTTGAGGCGCTGCTTGATGGTGAAGACACGACGAGGACAAGGGTCCTGCTCTTCCCTACCAGCTACCGCAAGGCTTACAACTACGACTCCGAACAGACTGACAACAGCAACGTCATCATGCGCGGCGAGACGGTGAAGTGCCTTGCCGCAGGCGAGCGTTGTATGGTGGTGACGTGGCCCGACGCATTGGCCGAGAAGGTGGTGGCACCGGCCACGCTCGGCGCCCGTACGGTGCGTGTGGCACGCGGACAGCAGCTCGACATGGATGCCTTTGTCGAGCAGTTGCAGGAGCTGGGCTTCGAGCGCGAGGACTTCGTGGTCGAAGGAGGACAGTATGCCGTCCGCGGAGGCATCGTCGACGTGTTCTCGCTCGCTTCGGAGCATCCTGTCCGCATCGAATTCTTTGGCGACGAGGTCGACTCGCTGCGCACCTTCGACGCTGCCACACAGCTATCCATCAAACAGATAGACCGTACCGACATAGTAGGACAGACGGCACCCGACGGCATAGCACAGGGCTCAACGGACAAGATGGTCAACCTGTTGGCCTATCTGTCTGCCGACGACGTGGTGTGGACGGAAGGGCTGATGGCTGCCGCCGAGCGCATGGACGCCCTCGTCGACGAGACCGGCAAGGCCCGCGAACGCCGTCTGGCCGACACCGCTCATCCCATAGCGGGCACCCTGCCGCTGGCCGACGAACTGACGACGTCGGCTGCCGCCTTCCTTGCCGAGGTGGTCAGGATGAAAACCGTCGAACATGGCAGCAGCCGCTATTCGAAGTTCGAGTCACGGGATCCGAAGTCCGAAATCAGCGTGAATGCCGAGCCGCAGCCGTCGTTCGGCAAGCAGTTCGACATGCTCGTCTCCGACCTCAAGGCCCATGCCGACGAGGGCTGCCGCCTGCTGGTGACCGTCACCGGCGAGCAGCAGCAACGTCGTCTGGAGAAGATATTCGCCGACGGCATACCCGGACTGGAGATGCTCCGATTTCAGCTGAGCCACGGCTTTGTCGACCACGACAGCCGTGTGCTGTGCTACACCGACCACGAGATTTTCGAACGCTACCACAAATACACTGTGCGCACACCCAACGCCGGCCGCGAGGCCATGACGCTCAAAGAGCTGTTTGAGCTTCAGCCGGGCGACTATGTGACGCACATCGACTATGGCGTCGGCCGTTTCAGCGGATTGGAGAAGACCACCGTCGACGGCAAGAGCCAAGAGCTCATACGTCTCATCTACAAAGGTGACGACGTACTATACATCAGCATCCACGGCTTGCACAAAATCAGCCGCTACGTGGGTCGCGAAGGCGAGCCGCCGCAGCTGAACCGTCTCGGCAGCAACACGTGGCAGGTGCTTAAGCAGAAGACCAAGAGGCAGGTGAAAGACATCGCGCGCGACTTGATAGCGCTCTATGCCAAACGGCGTGCCTCGCGGGGCTTTGCCTTCAGCCCCGACGACCAGTTGCAGGCCGAGCTCGAGGCGTCGTTCCTCTACGAGGACACACCCGACCAGCTGAAAACGACCATCGCCGTCAAACACGACATGGAAGAGCCCGTGCCGATGGACCGTCTGGTGTGCGGCGACGTGGGCTTCGGCAAGACCGAAGTGGCAATACGTGCTGCCTTCAAGGCATGCTGCGACTCCAAGCAGGTGGCCGTCCTTGTGCCAAGCACCATACTGGCCTTCCAACACTACAACACATTCACCGAACGGCTCAAGGGCATGCCTGTGCGCGTCGACTACCTCAACAGGTTCCGTACCGCAAAGGAAAAACGACAGATTTACGCCGACGTCGAGAGTGGCAAGATAGACATACTCATAGGCACCCATGCCATCACCAACAAAGACCTCAAGTTCAAAGACCTCGGCTTGCTCATCGTTGACGAGGAGCAGAAGTTTGGCGTCAGCGTCAAGGAGAAGCTGAAGCAGATGAAGGTAGGCGTCGACTGTCTGACACTGACCGCCACGCCCATACCGCGCACGCTGCAGTTCTCGCTGATGGGTGCCCGCGACCTCAGTGTCATACGGACCCCGCCGCCTAACCGTCAGCCTATCGAGACAGAGCTGTCCGACTTCAGCGAGGAACTTATCCGCGACGCCATCACCTTCGAGCTCAGTCGTAATGGACAGGTGTTCTTCATCAACAACCGTGTGGAGAACCTGCCCGAGATGGCCGGCATGGTGAGCCGACTGGTGCCCGACGCACGTGTGGCTATGGCCCACGGACGCATGGACGGCAAGGAGGCCGAGGAGACACTGATGCGCTTCCTCGAAGGCGAGGTGGATGTGTTGGTGGCTACCTCTATCGTGGAGAACGGTCTTGATATACCCAATGCCAACACGATGATCATCAACAACGCCCACCAGTTTGGCTTGAGCGACCTGCACCAGATGCGCGGACGCGTGGGTCGATCGAACCGCAAGGCGTTCTGCTACCTGCTGGTGCCGTCGTATCTGACGCTCACCACCGACGCACAGCGTCGTCTGCGCGCCGTCAGCGAGTTCGCCGCCGTCGGCAGTGGATTCAACATCGCCATGCGCGACCTCGACATACGTGGCGCCGGCAATATACTCGGAGCCGAACAGAGCGGCTTCATCAGCGAGGTGGGCTACGACATGTACCACAAGATACTCAACGAGGCTATCGAGGAACTGCGTATCGAGACCGACAGCGTGTCCGATGTTCAAAGACAGGACCTCGGAAATCGGAATTCCAACTTTGTCACCGACTGCACTGTCGAGACCGACCTCGAGGTGCTGCTGCCCGACGACTACGTGACGTCGGTCAGCGAACGTCTGCTGCTATATCGCGAGCTGGGCGACCTCACCACCGAGGACGAACTTGCAGTCTATCGTCGCAACCTCGCCGACCGCTTCGGCCCGCTGCCGCCAGCCACCGAGGAGCTGGTACGCACTGTGACGCTGCGCCGCATGGCCAAGACGTTCGGTATAGAGAAGGTGGTGCTGAAGCAAAACCGCATGGTGCTGCATTTCCCTGCGGGACAGCAGAACCCGTTCTATCGTTCGTCCAACTTCACGTCCGTCATACACTACGCACAGGCGCTCCCGAAACAGGCGCACCTGAAGGAGAGCAGTGGCCGCCTCACCCTCTCGGTCGCCAACGTCACCACCATCGGCCAGGCTATCGCGCATATTGAACGCATGGCATCTTTTTTTCAGGGGATGTAATTTTCACCCCCTCTTTTTGCGTTATATAGGTGTGAGAGGTCAGGACACATTCGACGAAGTGATACACCGCCACCGCAGGCTGCTCTTCTCGGTGTGCCGTCGCTACAGCCGCGACGGTCTGCCGACCGACGACCTGCTGCAAGAGACGATGATTGACCTATGGCAACGGCGCGACCAGTTGCTGGCTATTGCTGCGGAACCCCAACGGGCGGCATGGATATGGCGCGTGGCACGCAGCACCTGCATCGACCTGCAGCGTGGCCTGCGCACCACCGAGCCGCTGCCCGAAGGATACGACCCGCCAGAGAGTGACAGCACGCTGCACGATGCGCTGCACGAGATTATAAGCCACATGCCCGAACCCGACCGCACGATAGTGACCATGCACCTCGAAGGCTACGAATACAAAGAAATAGGCCACCGGACCGGTCTCACAAAGAATAATGTAGGCATTCGCCTGATGAGGATAAAAGACAAACTCAGAGAACAATGGAACAAAGAATGACATTCGATACCCTGTGGGAACAGGAAGAGCTTCGCGGCTTGCAACACCGCCTGCGGCATGAGTACCCCGTCTGGCAACGGCAACGGCGGCAGCGCCATGTGGCGGCAGGTTTCGTGATACTGCTTGCCGTCGGCCTGTCAATCTACATGTTGCAGTCCACGACAGGCAAGCCCTACGACGAAGTGTGCTGCAACCGCAGTGGCATTGCCGACAGCCATTGGGCCGCAGTGGCTGGCAACATACTTACATTGCAATCGATATGAGACGTTTTCCGTACATAATGCTGATGCTACCGATGCTTGTATGCTGTACCAAAGAGCCTTATACACAGGGCGATGCCGACCTACTCTATGCCCAGTACGCTACACACGCCGAGCTCACGGCGGCGCGTGTGCGTGGCTTCAGAGTTGACGACACGACGAAGGTCGACGTGGTTATCCTCGTGGCCGACGACAGCACTGCCTGGGCGTACCTTAAAGAGGAGCTCGACATCCGCACATCGGAGGGTGTCACCTCGTGGCTGGGCAGCATACAACAGCCGCAACAGCGGGTGAAACGCGGCACATACCCCCTTTGGCGCGCCATGGCCGTGCATGAGGAGCGCACCGTGGCCTTCTACCGCGTGGAGAGCGCAGCGCAGTTCGACGCCCTGCGCGAATACCAGTTGAACAACATGATAGACACTGACAATATATAGTCACAGCAAACGTTATAACACCATGAAACACTATAGATTATTTTCCACCATGCTGGCCGTCGTGCTGCTGCTGGCCGCCTGCAAGCCGGATTCAATCGGCACGGTGCGCGACATCACCTACTTTTTATCAGATAACTCCGAGTTCTCCGAGTTCTCCGAACAACCCCAGACCACCACCGTCCACCTCGAGACCGAGGCCGCATGGCAGGAACTCCTCGACCGCTTCTGCGACTGGGCCGAAGAGGGGTCTGTGGTGACCTTCTACAATGGTACGCAGGCTTCCAGCCTGCGGGCCCAATTCCCATCGCAGGCTGGAAGCCTGCGTACCACCAAGGAGACCACCACCTTCTCCACCACCGACCGCGAGGCGATGAAGCGCTGGATGGCCCGGATGGAGGACGAGGGCATGACCGTCACCGTCAGCTACGACCCCGCCACCGGCACTTGGAACGGCACCGCCTACGCCACCGCGCCGCAACCCACGCCCGACCCGCTGCCCACAATGGCCTACAACGTGGTGACCTACGTATGCGACGCCTCGCCCATGTGGCGCATCATCCTCAGCGTCGACACCGCCAACCAACTGATGTTCTTCACCAGCATGATGTACGATAGCATCAATACCTTCATCGGCAACAACCTCACGGTGCCCGAAGGCTTCTGCCGCTACAACTACTTCGACCCGCAGGACTCGGGATATTACAACTACTATAACGACCGCGTGTTTATCTATATCCAGAACCTCGACCAGCCGAACCAGGCCAACCACTACTGCCTGATAGGCAACTTCGACTTCTCGAGCAACGTCTTCACACTGGAGTTTGAGGACTACGCTCCGCAAGACCTCGGCACCGTCATTTCATTCACCTTTGTCCGCACCGACGAGTTCATGCCGATGGTGCACCGCTGCGAGAGGTGCGACGTGATGATTCACATGGGCTACGGCGAAGGGCAGAGTTACATCTTCCCGCGCTTCGCGGGGGATTTCCCGTTCGAGCACGGCAAGTTCACATTGACGACAGTGGACACTATGGCCAGCGACGGCTATGGATACTTTGGCGAAGTGTTCCGCCTGCGCTACGGCATCACCGGCAGCGAACCAGTGTTTGGCTCCCTCTTTGTAGACTGCCCCTGCGCAGACTGGTATCCCTTGAACTACACCACGTCCGCCATGTGGCCCGCCTACTTCCATTTCGACCTCTACTGACGCCCCTCCACAAAGATTACCGGCGACTGCCATCGGGGCTGACAATTTGTCAGCGGGTGGCAGTCGCTGGCAGGTTTATGGGGGATTGGCACGGTTGTTGATAGTTTAGAGTCGTCCTAGTTCAACTAGTATGACTAGAGAAACTAGAAAAACCAGAAAAAATAAACCAAAAAAAATAACAACTATGGTAAACATCAAACCTTTAGCAGACAGAGTCCTCGTGCGTCCCGCCGAGGCAGAACAGAAGACCGCCAGCGGCATCATCATCCCCGACACCGCCAAGGAGAAACCGCAGCGCGGCGAAGTGCTCGCCGTAGGCAAGGGCACCAAAGACCACGAGATGACCGTCAAGGTGGGCGACAACGTCCTCTACGGCAAGTACAGCGGCACCGAGATTGAGATCGACGGCGAGAAGCTGATGATCATGAAAGAAAGCGACATCTACGCAATTATTTAAACAATAGTGGTATAGAAACTATAGTCACTATAGAAACTATAGAAACTATAAACCAATAAAAAATAGAAAGGAACAAAGTTATGGCAAAACAGATAGTTTTCAACAATGACGCTCGCGAGCAGCTTCGCAAAGGCGTCGACGAACTGGCAAACGCAGTGAAGGTGACCCTCGGTCCCAAAGGCCGCAACGTGGTTATCGACAAGAAGTTCGGTGCCCCGCAGGTAACCAAGGACGGCGTCACCGTCGCCAAGGAGATTGAACTCGAGGACGGCATCCAAAACATGGGCGCCCAGATGGTCAAGGAGGTCGCCAGCAAGACCAACGACCAGGCCGGCGACGGCACCACCACCGCCACCGTGCTGGCACAGGCCATCGTCAACACCGGCCTGAAGAACGTCACCGCCGGTGCCAACCCCATGGACCTCAAGCGCGGCATCGACAAGGCCGTGGCCGAGATCGTGAAGAGCATCAAGGAGCAGAGCCAGGAAGTGGGCGGCGACATCAGCAAGATCCGCCAGGTGGCCACCATCAGCGCCAACAACGACAGCACCATCGGCGACATCATCGCCGAGGCTATGGAGAAAGTGACCAAGGACGGCGTCATCACCATCGAGGATGCCAAAGGCATCGACACCGAGGTAAAGGTCGTCGAGGGTATGCAGTTCGACCGCGGCTACATCAGCCCCTACTTCGTCACCGACACCGAGAAGATGGAGTGCAACTACGACAACCCCTTCATACTCATCTACGACAAGAAGATAAGCACCATGAAGGACCTGCTGCCCGTGCTCGAGAAGGTCGTCAACACCGGCCGTCCGCTCCTCATCATCGCCGAGGACGTCGAGAGCGAGGCCCTGGCCACCCTCGTGGTCAACCGTCTGCGCGGCAGCCTGAAGATTGCCGCCGTCAAGGCCCCCGGCTTCGGCGACCGCCGCAAGGAGATGCTCGAAGACATCGCCATCCTCACCGGTGGCACCGTCATCAGCGAAGATAAGGGCTACAAGCTCGAAGATGCCGACCTCAGCATGCTGGGTCAGACCGAGCGCGTCAGCATCGACAAGGACAACACCACCATCGTCAGCGGCAAGGGCGACAGCGCGATGATCAAGGCCCGCGTGGGTCAGATCCGTGCCCAGATCGAGAAGACCACCAGCGACTACGACCGCGAGAAGCTGCAGGAGCGCCTCGCCAAGCTGGCCGGCGGCGTGGCCGTCATCAAAGTCGGCGCCGCCTCGGAAGTCGAGATGAAGGAGAAGAAAGACCGCTTCGACGACGCCCTGCACGCCACCCGTGCAGCCGTCGAAGAGGGTATCATCCCTGGTGGCGGCACCGCCTTTGTTCGTGCCGCACAGAAGCTCGACGCCGTCAAGCCCGAGAACGAGGACGAGAAACTCGGCATCGAGATTATCCGTCGCGCCGTCGAAGAGCCGCTGCGCATGATTGTCGAGAACGCCGGCCTTGAGGGCAGCGTCGTCGTCAACGAGGTGAAGAACGGCAAGGACGACTACGGCTACAACGCCCGCACCGAGAAGTACGAGAACCTCTTCAAGAGCGGCGTCATCGACCCCGCCAAGGTGGCCCGCGTGGCCCTGGAGAACGCCGCCTCTATCGCCGGCATGCTCCTCACCACCGAGTGCGTCCTCTGCGACATCAAGGAACCCGAACCCGCAGCCCCCGCCAACCCCGGCATGGGCGGCATGGGCGGCATGTACTAAGCCGCCAAAAACGCTTAAATAAGAAAGGCACCCGGTTGGGTGCCTTTTTCCGTTTTTCATCACACAGTCATTAGCTCTTCTCCAAGCGTGTGCAAAGCGCGTTTTATTTCCATACGACGGTTCTCACTGGGTGTTTTGATGCCATAGATGTATTTCGACAGCAGGCTTTTGTTGATCCCCATCTGACGTGCCACTTCCGACACATTCAACTGCGGGAAGCGGCGAAATATCTTTGCTATTTCGTTGCCCTCATCAGGTTCTTTTTGTTCGAGGAAACTCGAAACATGAATATCTTCGTCAATCTCCGGCCAACGGACGGCATCACCCTGCGGGTCGATAACAAAATCGGATCGCTGTTCATTGGTGGCTTCCATCAACAACGGGAATGCCTCCAACGGACGGGTGTAAACATTGTCCGCGACATCGCGCATAAAGATGCGTCCTCCATCGAACCAGATGTCCTTGATTATCGTGTTATTCTCCATGATATTCCTCCCATGCTTTGATAAATTCCTTTTGATACATGCGGGCAATCTCCATTGCCCGTTTGATGTCGTGTGGCCTGATTCCGTGGTTCTCCACAAGCACGACATCGGGATTTAATGCAATTTTCGCCTTGCCATCGGAGTTCTGAATATGCACATGCATGGGCAGATGCTCCTCAGAATAGAAGAAGAAACGCAGTCCGAAAACATTCATCAGCGTTGGCATAACATCGTCGTTTTGATTTTGCAAAGATAGGAATAAAATTTTATCCCCGCAAATATTTTTTTTGCAGGAT
>FLNX01001822.1_pt1 | contig 37921 bp, 31 predicted proteins | sample 1140341 | NCBI WGS metagenome assembly FLNX01 (sample SAMEA3878208, study PRJEB12797) | bioreactor metagenome | biome: Moose rumen | place: Sweden | collected 2011-10 | reverse complement strand
CCGCCACAGAAGTAAACGCTTGACAACGCCCCCACAATCTCGCCGTACTGATATCCGAATGACGTACACCGAAGCCCCAGTACTTTGTCGATAACCGGACCCACAAAACGGGAAAAAAGCTCCCTCACATGAAATATTCCCCCAAAAGGAGTGATTTTCTCTGATTTTATTTGTACCTTTGCCATGCCACCAGATGATTTTGCTTGTCTTGAAATGCAGCACTAAGGTAAGTGAAAAATCTGACATGGCAAAATCCTGGGCAATATTTTGTTGCCCAGGAACTTATAAAAATAGTTAAACTAAAGTGCTGCGGAATTTAGGTCTTTGCTAATGGTTGCTCTCTTTGCCATTACTGCGTTCGCTGCGCAGATATGGAAGGCAGAGAGTAACGATGTCTTTACCGTAACGTATGACGGTTCGGAAGTTTCTTCTCCTGCGGATTTCTTTACCCATGATGCAGATGGCAAGTTTAATTTCAACAACAAGTTTGCTGGAACTTATGATGGGAAAGACTATACCAAGGGCTTGAAAATGGAGGGCACGACAAAAATTCTCTTCACAACAGAGGAGGTGTCTACAGTAACTATAGTTCAATCTACCCAAAGTAGCAATACTATAAAGCTTGATGATGTAGAGTTGGCTGTTGCTGATGCTGTTGAAAATACCGAGGGAAAGTGTCGCGTTTACACTGTAACAAACGTTGCCCCTGGTGACCATACTATAACTCGTGGTAGTGGTGAAAGTGGTCTTTTGTATATTCGGGTTGAATACACTGCTGGTGGCGACGAGCCAACACCAAGTGACGAGCATTACTATAAGAAGGTTACATCTACTTCTGACCTGACTGACGGTAACTACCTTATTGTATATGAGGATGGTGGTGTTGCATTAGATGGTGCTCTTTCGGATCTGGATGTTACAGGCAACAACTTTAATGTCACAATAACAGACAACCAGATCGCTTCTTCTGACGCTGTTGACGGTGCTGTCTTTACTATTGAAGGACTTGCAACAACTTCTACAACAGGTGGATATTCCATCAAGAGTGCTTCAGGTTTCTATATCGGACAAGAGACCGATGCAAATGGACTCGCAAGTAACGCCGAAACAGTATACGCAAACCAGATTTCTTTTGAAACCAATGGTGATGCTAACATCGTAGGAGCTGGCGGCGCATATCTGCGTTATAATGCGGCATCTAATCAGGCTCGGTTCCGCTATTACAAGAGTTCCTCTTATACAAATCAGAAACCAGTGGCTCTTTACAAGAAGGTTGACGGTGCGCTCACACCAGCTGATATCGCTACTCCTGTCATCAAGGGCGAGACTCCGTTTGTTGGCTCTACAACCGTGACCATTACCTGTGAGACAGAAGGTGCGGCAATCTACTATTCTACCGATGGTGTTGATCCAACCGATCAAAGCACTGCATACACGGAGCCGTTCGAGCTTACAGAGTCAGCTACAGTAAAGGCTATCGCATACGATGCTTCAGGTGCAAAGAGCGCAGTCGCTTCCAAGGTATTTGAAGCTACTCCTTCTGTTGCAACCATTGCTGCAATGAACGCCTTAGAGAACGATGCGGCATTTGGATTTACCGGCAATGCCCTCATCGTAGCAAAGCCGACAGCTAAGCATGTGTTTATTAAGGACGACACAGGCTCAAGCCTTCTTTATGACAACAGCGGAGAGAAGACAGCTGCCGCTGAGGTAGGAAAGGTCATAGCTCCAAACTGGACAGCTAAGGTTTCTATTTACAAGAACCTCTTTGAGGCTGTTCCTGATGCAGCTATCGAGGTGACAAGCGACGATCCCGTTGATGTTACATATCCAGAGGTTGAGCTTGCTTACATTACAGCTGAGCATGTGAATGAGGTGGTTACTCTGAAGGGTGTTAACTATACTGCTCCAGATAACAAGAACTTTAATGTCACGAAGGGCACTGACAACACTGTTGCTGGCTACAACCAGTTCGGTATTGAGATTGCTAATCCGGATGAGACCAAGACCTATGACATAGTAGGTGCTATCGGCCGCTACAATGACAATATCCAGTTCCAGCCTATAACCATTACTGAGGCTGCTGATGAGCCAGCACCAGAGGAGAATGTACTGTGGTCAAGCGCCGAGCCAGTTGCAGTTAACTGGAGCGGTGACGTAAACATCGCAGCCGACAAGCTCGTCGACGCTACTGTTGGTGACATCATCCACGTAGCAGTAGAGGGTGTCAACGCAGGTGGCGAGTGGAGTGCACAGGTCGCTATCAAGTGCGGTGCTGATAACTGGCCAGACCTTGAGGCAGGTGTGCCTGTAGGTACAGGACGCGTTGAGGATGCTGCGTTCGTAATCACCGGTGACATCCTGAAGGCAATACAGACTTATGGTCTGATTGTTTCTGGTAACAACTATTCTACAAAGAAGGTTACACTGGAGCAGACCGACGTAACAGGCTCCGATGAGTCTATCTGGGTAGGCAGCTCTACAGGCAAACCAACTATTAATGTAAGTCACTTCAAGAATGCCAACAACTTCGAGGGAGTGAAGGCTGGTGATATCATCCGCGTAACAGCAGAGGCTACTCCAGGTCATGAAGGTGATACATATAAGCTGCTCACATACAGTGGCAATGACACAAACTGGAGTTGGACGAACTATGAGGGCATGGATGCTGTTGATACGGACACAGGTTTCGAGTTCACGGTAACAGAGGACAACGTATCAATCATCAAGACTGACGGAATCATCGTTAACCAGGGTGGATATACTATCTATCAGGTTGAGCTTATCCCTGCAAAGGAAGAGATGACAGATCTCTACATCGTTGGTGATTTCGACGGCTGGAACACAGCAACAAATACGCCGAACCTCGTAAAGATGACCTACAATGAGGAGACAGAGGCATTCGAGAAAGAAGTAACTGTTACTTCCACAGCATACTTCGTATTCGGCGACGTTGCTTCTTCTGACAGTTGGGATGACTTCAATGCAAACAACCGCTATGCCGCAAGTGATGATGAGGCTGAGGTTGTAGAGGGTCAGCCAATACAGCTCCAGAAAGCAACCGGTACGCTTAAAATCTCTAATCCAGGTACATATACTCTCAGTGTAACGAAAGACTTGTTGCTCTCCATCACCCAGACTTCCGCAGGTGAGGATACATACATCGTAGCTGGTACCCCGGCAAGCATCTTCGGAACAGAGTGGGATGGTACTAATGAGGACAACAAGATGACCTTTGATGAGACCACAGGTACATACAGCATTACTTATAATGTGACAGAAGCTACAAACGACGTTCAGCTCAAGGTCGTTAAGAACCAATCAGAATGGATTGGTGACGCTACTGGCAATAATGTTACCTTCAATGTTACTTCTCCATGTGAGATTACCATAACCTATAACCCAGAGACTGGCGAGATTACCGTAACAGGTGATGGCGTTGTCTTCCCGACAGACTTTACATACGAGGCAGTATACGCCGTAGGTAATGGTTCTGAAGGCTGGCTGAACAATGTTGCATGGGATCCTGCAGCAGAGGCAAACAAGATGACTGAGGTTGAGGAAGATGTATGGGAGATTACATACAGTGCCGTTCCTGTAGGTACCGGTTATCAGGTTAAGTTTGCTATAGACGGAGGCTGGACAAACAACTTCGGTGGAACATTCGCTGCTTTCAACGAGGAGACTGATGCTGTTTACAATGGTGATAATATCACATTCGATGTTGCTGATGAGGCTAAAGACATTACTATTCGTCTTGACCTGAAAGACTTTGACTTTGCTTCAAAGACCGGTGCAAAGTTCACTATCAAGACCGCAGGTGAAGAGCCAGAACCAGAGCCAACTGCAGATGGCGACATCATCAGCTGGACTGCTGACGACATCGCCAGTGCCGGTGGTACTGCAAGCTCTTATTCCGTAGGTGACTTCGTACTCAACGTCGTTGATACAGACGGTAAGATTGCTGTTGATGCCAATACCGCATACTTCGGTGACGCTACCGCTCAGAAGAAGTTCACACACCGCCTGAAGACTGGTGGTAAGTCAAGCTCTAAGAACAGCCTCACCCTGACCGTTCCATCCGCAGGAAAGGTAAAGGTTTATGTAAGAACTGGCAGCAACAGTGCAACTGACCGTAACCTTACCCTGACACAGAACGGAACTACATTATATGATAAGGTAGTTCAGGAGAGTGACGCAGTACAGGTGGCTGAGGATGACCTGAACGTTACCAATGAGGAACCTGCAGCCGGTGCTAAGGCACTTGCTGAGGGTGACCCTGCAACAGTTAAGGTTTATCCAGCAGTTGAGATTGACGCTGTCGCTGGTACTGTTGAGATTGGTTACCCGACCGGCTCACTTAACTTCTACGGCTTCGAGTTTATCTCAGACGAGGTTACTGGCATTCAGAATGTTGAGACCTTGGATATTAACCCGATGTTCGATGAGAACCTTCCTGCATACAACCTCGCAGGTCAGCGTGTAGACAAGAACTACCGTGGAGTTGTTATCCAGAAGGGTAAGAAGTTCTTCAACAAATAAGAGTTCTTATAATAGTGAAAAAAGGAAGAGGTCGTATGGCTTCTTCCTTTTTTTGTAAAAGTTACACAAAAACAAAAAATTATTGCATTATTATTTGGAATTAAATAGGAAAATAACTATATTTGCGCACAATAAGCAGTTATTAAACTGAGTAAAATAATTTTTTCATGGTATTAGTTTTTAAGGTTGGGGACACCGAGTCGTGAGATTAAGTGTCCTCTCTTTGTATTCGATTACGTCGATGTGTGCGCACACACCAACGTTGATGTAGGTCAAGAAAGTAGCAGTTTTTTGTAAAAACACTTGTTCAATTCATTGTCTAAATTGAAAAACCGCTTATCTTTGCATCGTGATTTAGATATCACAGTGTTCATAGAAATAGTTAATAGATTGTTTAGGTTAATAGTTTTTAGGTTTTTAGTTATTAGGTAAAGATTGTTTTAGTTATATTCGAAAGGTGTTCGAATAATTTCAAAAGGTATTAGAAAAGGTAAAGATTTCAGGTAACAACGATGCAAGATGCAAGGGGAACGCCGTGAGGCGGGAACCTACACCTGGCATAAAAAAGAAAGGTAAAAAGATTATGGGAACTAACATGATTATGGCCATGATTGCGATGATAACCGCGACTGGCATGTTCTTCAAGACAGGTTTGCGCAAATAAAGCGAAACACCTTGTGATGGAGACGAAAAAGAGAAAGTATTTATTTAGAGTATTAAAATAATGACGTGCCGCAAAGGTTTTATCCTAAGCGGCACGTCTGCTGTTATAGAAACTATTATACTTCAGTTACATATTATATTCCTGCCAGCTCTTGATCTTGATATCTTCTTCCTTGAGAGAACAGAACGCCTCTATGAAAGCCTTGGCAAGACGGACGTTTGTCATCAGAGGAATATTATGGTCAATGGCAGCCCTGCGGATGCGATAGCCATTGGTAAGTTCTCGCTTGGTGTGGTTCTTTGGAACATTTACAATGAGGTCAAGTTCGTGGTTTGCAATTAGTTGCATTACAGGAACGGGAACTTCTCCGAACTCTCTCTCCTTGGCGAGTTTCTCAAGATAGCCCAGGCCACCTTTCTCATGAGTCTCCTCATCAGGCCAGCCTACCGGTGTAGCTTGCACTTTATTCTCTATTAAGAACTTTGCAGTACCTTCTGTCGCATATACTTTATATCCGTTATTGACCAATGTACGTGCAGCCTCAAGCATGTCAACCTTTCCATTGACAGGACCGCTGGAGATAAGGATTGCCGGAGTCTTGCCTTCTGCGGCCTTGCTGCCTGGACGTGCAGGGATGCGATAGCCTGTGGCAATTAGTGCGTTGAGCAAAGCCTCATCGAAGTCATCACCAAGGCAACCAACCTCACCCGTCGATGACATGTCGACACCCAGTACCGGGTCTGCATTTTGTAAGCGGGCAAAAGAGAACTGTGATGCCTTGACACCAATACGGTCTATGTCGAACTCACTCTTCTCACCTTTCTCATACGGTGCGTCGAGCATAATCTTGGTGGCAGTCTCAATGAAGTTTCGCTTCAAGATTTTAGATACAAACGGGAAGGAACGACTGGCGCGGAGGTTACATTCTATAACCTTCAACGTACGGTCTTTAGCCAGATATTGAATGTTAAACGGTCCACTGATGTTTAGTTCCTTGGCAATCCGTCGGCTTACTTTCTTTATCCTGCGTATAGTATCGTAATAAATATGCAAGGCAGGGAAGCACATGGTTGCATCACCAGAGTGTACACCGGCATATTCTATATGTTCGGAGATCGCATATTCTACCACTTCACCCTTGTCGGCAACGCCATCGAACTCAATCTCCTTGGTCTCTGTCATAAACTTAGAGACGACTACAGGGAAATCTTTCGACACTTCTGTAGCCATTTGCAAGAAGCGCTCCAGCTCCTCGTTGTCATAGCATACGTTCATTGCCGCACCGCTGAGTACGTAGCTTGGGCGTACAAGAACAGGGAATCCCACTTCTTTGACAAATTCCTGTATGTCCTCAAGTGATGTCAGCGCACGCCATGCCGGTTGGTCAATGCCTAACTTGTCAAGCATTGCAGAGAACTTGTCGCGGTTCTCGGCACGATCGATGTCTACAGGTGATGTTCCCAATACCGGAACGCCCTGACGATAGAGCTTCATGGCGAGGTTGTTCGGAATCTGTCCGCCCACACTTACGATTACTCCCCTTGGCTGCTCAAGGTCAATGACATCAAGTACACGCTCCATTGACAGCTCGTCAAAATACAGGCGGTCACACATGTCATAATCGGTGGAGACAGTCTCGGGGTTATAATTAATCATTATAGACTTGTATCCCAGCTTGCGGGCTGTCTGGACAGCATTGACAGAACACCAGTCAAATTCCACACTGGAGCCGATGCGGTAAGCTCCGGAACCTAATACGACAACAGACTTCTCGTTGCGATAGTAGTTTACATCGTATGCGGCAGCCTTACCGTCGTGATGATAGGTTGCATAAAGATAATTGGTAAGCTCAGGATGCTCGCTTGCCACCGTGTTAATTCGTTTGATAGATGGCAGAACACCTTGTTCCTTTCTATATTTGCGTACATCAAGGTTCGCTTTCTCCATGTTTCCTGTAGGCTTCAGGACAAAACGTGCGATCTGGAAGTCGGAGAAGCCAGCCTGCTTTACTTCTAACATCGTAGCGTCATCGATGTCTTCGAGACGCTGGATGGATTGGAGCTTGTGTTTGAGGTCAACGATATGTTTCAGTCGCTCTAAGAACCACTTGTCAATCTTAGTAAGCTCTTCGATTTTGTCTACGGTATAGCCGTCTTCCAAAGCTTGTGCGATGGCAAAGATACGGAGGTCGGTTGGATGTGACAGCTCTTTGTCAAGATCCTCAAAGCGAGTGTGGTCATTGCCAACGAAACCGTGCATGCCTTGTCCGATCATACGCAAGCCTTTCTGAATCATCTCCTCAAAACTGCGTCCTATAGACATAATCTCACCGACGGATTTCATTGATGAGCCAATCTCACGGCTGACACCGGCAAACTTGGTTAGGTCCCAGCGTGGAATCTTACATATCATATAGTCGAGCGACGGAGCTACGTATGCTGAGTTTGGTGTTCCCATCTCACCAATCTGGTCAAGTGTATAGCCAAGTGCTATCTTGGCAGCTACGAATGCCAGAGGGTAACCAGTAGCTTTTGATGCCAGAGCGGAGGAACGGCTAAGGCGCGCGTTAACCTCAATGATACGATAGTCATTAGTCTCTGCGTTGAAAGCAAACTGAATATTGCACTCACCCACAATACCCAGATGGCGCACACATTGGATGGTAATATCTTGCAGCATCTTCACCTGGTCATCGGTGAGGGAGCAGGTCGGTGCCACAACGATGGATTCTCCGGTATGGATGCCTAACGGGTCGAAATTCTCCATTGAAGCCACAGTGAAACAATGGTCGTTGGCATCACGGATACATTCAAACTCTATTTCCTTCCAGCCTTTGAGCGACTCTTCTACAAGAATCTGTGGAGCGAAGGTGAATGCGCTCTCTGCAATCTCACGGAAGGTTTTCTCGTCAGGGCAGATACCGCTGCCAAGACCTCCCAAGGCGTATGCGGAGCGTATCATGATAGGGAAGCCGATTGAGCGGGCAGCATTAAGGGCACTGTCCATATCTTCCACTGCCTCACTGACGGGAGTCTTAAGGTCTACCTCGCTTAGCTTCTTCACGAAAAGGTCTCGGTCTTCTGTGTCCATGATAGCCTCAACACTTGTTCCGAGAACCTGTACGCCATATTCTTTCAATGTGCCGTTACGGTAGAGTTCTGTTCCACAGTTGAGTGCTGTTTGTCCACCGAAAGCCAGTAAGATTCCGTCAGGGCGTTCCTTTTTGATGACCTCGGTCACAAAATGTGTTGTCACTGGCTGGAAGTAGACGGTGTCAGCGATACCTTCCGATGTCTGGATGGTTGCGATGTTTGGGTTGATTAACACGGAAGCGATACCTTCCTCACGCAAAGCTTTCAGAGCTTGTGAACCTGAATAGTCAAATTCACCTGCCTGTCCGATTTTCAAAGCACCCGATCCAAGTACGAGTACCTTTTTGAGATTATTCTTCATTGTGGGTTATTTAAAAGATTTGCTTTTTTAAGCTACTGTCTCATACAGTTATCTTGTCTTTTGTGGTTGCAAAGTTACTACTTAATGTGCGAAACACCAAATTTATTTAGCGATTTCCATTTGCATGGTGTGCTCTTGGATAAACTTGCAAAATCATTGCAATACTCTTATAGTTTTTCAGCATTTTGTTAAATATCAGGTGAAAGATTAATAAAATATGCCGCAAAATTCGTATATTTGCAGACGAAGAAGGAGTTATGTAACTCTTCGGTGCTATGTGGAGATATTCCGGCTTTCGATTATAATTAATTAATAAAGTATACGTAAAATGAAAAAGGTAAGTATGTTTTTAGCTACAATGGCATGTCTGATACTGACTGCTTGTGGCGGATTGATGACAGGAGGTAGTACAACAACCACTTCCGCAGGTAACGGTAGTTTGCTGGGAGGTCTCCTCGGAGCACTGACCAACGGTGAGGCTCTTGGTAATGTCATTACCAGTGTCATCGGTCTCGATAAGGTTACGGCGGCTCAGCTCGTAGGAACATGGAGCTATGACGGTCCGGGATGTGCGTTTACATCGGAGAACCTGCTGGCTCGTGCCGGTGGTGAGGTGGCTGCAACGCAGATTGAGGAAAAGATGAAGACGGTGTATGACAAGGTAGGCTTCAGCAGGTCAAACACTGCCATCGCCTTTGCACAGGACGGGACCTTCCAGGCTGTGATTGCCGGAAAGAACTGGAACGGTACATGGGCATTCAACGAGCAGACCGACCAGTTGCAGTTGAAAGGCTTGGTGCTGACTGTCAACGGCTATGCAAAGCGTAACGGCACGGGTATCAGCATTCTCTTTGAGTCAAAGAAGTTGTTGACGATAATACAGACCATGGCGGCTCTGAGTGGTAATGCCAACCTTCAGACCATCGGTGACCTCTCAAAGAGCTACGATGGTGTACGCATGGGGTTCGATATGTCGAGGTAATTTGTGGTCTCGCCATTTCGTTATAACGTTATTCCGTTTTATGTCGTGATGTCGTTATAACGTTATGTCGTAATTCCGATATAATAACAAGATTGGTTGAAGAAAAAGGGCTGTTTGTTGAAAGCAGCCCTTTTTTGAATAAACCATTTTGGACATCAATCATCAAACCATCAACCACAGCAGAAACGGAATGTGGTGAGGTGACACCCTTTCCAAACCATAAATATAATCTCTTTGAGCAGTGGTTTTCACCAGTATTAAATATATTTTTAGGAAAAGAAGATGAAAAAGATTGTAATGACAATGATTGCCGCGCTCAGTATGAGCTACGCTTTCGCAGGAAACATGCCAGGAAAGAAGTATGACAAGCATCCGCATAAGATGGTAATGAAGTTCCGTCAGGATCACCCCGACCGTCCAGGTCGTCCGGAGCGTCCTACTCCTGCACAGATGACAGAGAAGATGAAGATGCAACTCCATCTAAGTGACAAACAAGTTAAGAAAGTGGCTGCATTAAATGAGAAATATGCTGATGTGTTGGGTGGACCAGGAATGGGACGCCATCATGGTCCCAAAGGTGGAAAGCCCGGAATGCATCACGGTCCTAAGGACGGTAATCATAATGGTGGTGACAAAGGTAGCTTTCAGAAAGACATGACCCCTCCACCGCATGTTGACGGTCAGACTGGTGCTACAGGTCAGCCTCGTCCTCCGAAGATGCATCACGGTGACCATCATGACAAGATGAAGGCTCATCATGCGAAACGTCATGAGTATGAGAAGAAACTCAAGAAGATTCTTGACAATAGTCAGTATGAGGAATACAAAAACTGGGGAAGGCATTAAGCCAACCCCAGTTTTTTGTGAATGCCTGTTCTTTCAGTATTGGAGACAGTGCATGCAGACGGAATCAGCATGCTCTGTATCGATGAAATCAGCGTTTTGAGTCGAACATCCTGAGAAAATAGTTGAAGGCTTCTAATCCGAGAAGTACCAAGAACGTAGAGGCTGTGGCAAGGATATACATTCCCGCTCCACATGCCATGCCAATGGCGGCAGTCACCCATACTCCTGCGGCGGTTGTCAGTCCTCTGACAGCGTTCTTCTGGAATATAATCATACCTGCTCCGATAAATCCTATGCCCGATACCACCTGTGCCGCAATGCGTGACACATCTAAACGGAGATTGTCGCCAGCAGTCTGCATGACATCAGTAAAGCCGTGTGCCGACAGAATCATAAAGAGCGCACTTCCCATTGCAACCAAAAAATGTGTGCGGAACCCGGCAGCCTTGTCACGATACTCGCGTTCCAACCCGATGAGACCGCCGAGAATGGCAGCAATAAATATTCGGAGGATAAAAAACATTGTATTTTCCATGATTATGATGCTTCTTATTCATAAATTTTTGCCTCGCGCTTACCTTGCATTACTGACAGGGCATTAAGGGCTAATGCCTCCATCTCATCCTCGCCGGGATAGCAATAGGTCGGTGCGAGGAAGTCGATTCGTTTGCGGAGACGTTTGATGACATATTCAGAACGTGCCATGCCTCCGGTAAGCAGTATTGCATCGACCTTTCCGCAAAGGACAGCTCCCTCTGCTACAATATTCTTTGCCGTATGGTAGATCATAGCATTGACAATAGTCTCCACATGCTTGTCACCGGCGGCAATACGACGTTCCAGCTCCTTCATGTCATTAGTGCCTAAGTGTGCCATAAGACCAGCGTTGCCGGCAACACGCTTCAGTAGTTGTGCCTCAGTATATTTCCCACTGAAGCAAAGTCTTATGAGGTCTGCGGCTGGAAGAGAACCAGCTCTTTCGGGTGAGAAGGGACCTTCTCCGTCAAGGGCGTTGTTGGCATCAACAGCCCTTCCATGTTCATGTGCAGCAATGGATATACCACCACCGAGGTGACAAATGATAAGATTAAGTTCCTCATATTCTTTGCCGATCTCGTTGGCGAAGCGGCGTGCTATGGCACGCTGGTTCAGAGCGTGCCAGATGCAGATGCGTGGCATCAGGGGCGAGCCTGAGATACGTGCATAGTCGTTTAGCTCATCAACTACTCCGGGGTCAGCTATAAACGAGCGGCAGCCAGGGATATCCTTTGCAATCTCGTATGCTATGATACAACCAAGGTCGCATGCATGTTGGTGTATGGCTGCCTTGGTGTCTGAAATCATCTTGTCGTTGATCTCATACACACCTCCCTCTACAGGCTTTGCCAAACCTCCCCTGCCAACTATTGCGGCAAAGTTAAACTCGCATCCCATCCGCTTAAGTTCATTAATTATCAGGTCTTTTCTGAACTGGAATTGATGAGTGATGTCTTCAAACTGCTCAAGCTCCTCTACAGAATGCGTGATGGAGCGGAGGAGCATGGGTTTATGATCCTCATATACCGCCATTTTTGTTGACGTGGATCCTGGGTTTATTACTAATATATACATTTCGTTATTACGTTATTTCGTTATGTCGAGGTCGTTATTACGTTATATCGTTATTACGATGTTTCGATATTATAATGCGGCAAGGGCAAGAGAATAGAACTTACTCTGTTTGCTGTCACTTCGGGATGGGAGCACTACAGGACAGAGTGTGCCTTGCAGGACAGCAGCTGTCTCGGCGTGTGCGAAAAGCGTAAGTGCCTTATAGAACATGTTTCCTGCTTCGATGTCAGGGAAGACAAGACAGTCGGCTTCGCCATTGATGGGAGAGGAGAGACCTTTGCGACGCATGTTCTCTGCAGAGCAAGCAGTCTTCACATCCATTGGTCCGTCAACGACGCAACTGCCAAACTCCCCTCTTGCCGCGCGTTGTATGAGGTCACTATAACCTGCGGTGAAAGGGAAGTGTTTAGGATTCACTTTTTCTGTACAATGTATCAGTGCTACCTTCGGACATTCTATTCCGAATGCGCGTGCCACATAGGATATGTATTTGATTTGTTCTCCCCGCTGTTCTTGTGTAGGGTATGGGATTACCGCCGAGTCTGTGAAGAACAGCAGCTTCGGGTAAGAGAAGAATGATGATGCAGTGATATGTGTGAGTACTCTTCCGGGAGGTAATATTCCAGTATCCCTATTCAAGACCTCTCTTAAGAGATTGTCAGTGTTGAGCATTCCCTTCATGAGAATGTCTGCCTCATGGTTGCGCACCATAGCTACCGCGATATGTGCGGCGTTATCACTATCTGTGGCATCGACAAAACGAATGTGCTTGCGATGTCGCATCAGGACACGGTTCTGCTCAATCTCTTTTTGGCATCCTACAAAGATTGCTTCGACAAAGCCCACTTCAAGGGCTTGGCTAATAGACTTTTGTGATTGTTCGTCAGCAGCCCAAACGACAGCCACCCGCTTCCTGTCACCTCTTAGTCGGAGGAAGTCAATGAGTTCTTCAAAGTTTTTAATCGTTTCCATGGTTTTGCTTGTTTTATGTAAATATTATGCAAAGATAATGCAAATCGAATACAATACAAAATAAACAAGATTTATTCTTATTGTTGAGATGCAGCTTATCTTATGCAAATATAATCGAAATAATCCGATTAAACGACTAAAACCCAGAAGATTTTTTTCTGTGTTTAGGCTTTTTATATAAAGCAGCTATGTATTGCAGACACTTTAAGTGTACCAGATGGAGCTGTCAGGATTCGTCCTGTCTAATTCCTCATCGTTATAGATGTTGTCGAGTTCATAGTCTTCATCATAGTTTGATTTTCTTGTAGGTGTAAACATAATCAATCCTCCTTATGTTAAAAGTTAATAGTTACAACGTTCAAAAGGTTTCTTTCTATTGCAAATATAGTAAAAATAGTGACAGGTTGTAGCTTTTTGGTTTGTTATTTTGCGTTTTTTAGGATTTTTCCTATTCATAAATAGGATTTTCCCCAATGTATTAATTGTAAAAAACAGTATCTTTGCACCATCATAAACATGATTATTAATTAAAACGGATAAGAAATGAAAAAGTGGAAATTATTTAGCGGATGTCTGGTCATGGCCGCATTGTTGGTTTCATCAACAGCTATGGCACAGTTCTATCCAGATGGTCGTCCTATATACCCAAGCAAGCGTGGGTCATATTACGGCTATGGTGGTACACGTGAGGTTACAAGCAGGTTTAGTCCTAATGTGTATACGGGCTTCAGAATTGGTATGACAGTTGGTACAGTCAACTCCGACTCTCCTTATCTGGACGGCAACCGTGCCAAAGTAGGTCTTAATGCAGGTGTTGTGGTGGGAACACAGCTTACCACTGTTGCACCATTATATTTTGAGGGAGGACTCTATTATACCCAGAAGGGTGGAGAAAGTAAATATGAAGGTAGCAAGTTTACGTATGCTCTTGACTATCTTGAGTTGCCCCTGACGTTCAAATACAAGATACCTGTGGCTAATGATTTGACAGTAGATCCGTTAATCGGTGGTTACTTGGCACTTGGTGTGGCAGGTAAGATTAAGGACTTTAATCACCGTGCCGCATACGGCAGTTTCTCCGATGACTATCGCGATGGCTTCAGCCGCTTTGACGGTGGCTTACGCCTTGGCTGCGGCTTGTCATTTGATATGCTTTATCTTGAGGCAAGTTATGATATCGGTCTTGCCAATGTGGGTAAGGATTATTTCGACGATACTCACACGGGAGCATTCAACCTTACTTGTGGTATAAACTTCTAATTCAGTTTTGTAAGCAATATAAAAAGAAAAGAGCCGGCACTGAGTCCGGCTCTTTCTTTGTTTATTCAGCTTCAAGCAGTAGCACGCGGCTACTCCAGTCGTTTTTCTTGTTCCAGTCAACATCATGGCGATAAGGCAGCTCAACACCATGGTTCATGAGATATTCGCCGCTGAACGACTTCCCTTCAATGTCGAGTGGCTTGTTGTCGATGCGGTTCAGCTCATGAACTTTATATAATCTGTCGGCATCAAGTCCTGCCATCTTAACCCGAGGAAGGTGCTCGTTCTGGAAAGACTCGGTCTTCCACCAATAGAATACCGCTTTCTGACGATTATCGTCAACATACATCAGCGAGGCGGCACCCTTGTGGTCGTATGGTGAGAGCAGACGGTAGATATTGCCGAACTGTACTACTGGTCTGATTTGTTTGTATTCGGAGATAGCTTTTCTGCAAAGGTCTTTCTCTTCGTCGGTCATATTCTTTGGTTGTATCTCCATTCCTAACCTGCCACTCATCGCAACGTCAATACGGTATTTGAGGGATGTGGTACGGAATACGGTATGATTCGGTACGATAGAGATATGCGACGCCATGGCAATGGCAGGGAAGAAGTAGCTGGTGCCCCATTGCATATATATGCGTTGCAAGGCATCGGTGTTGTCGCTTACCCAGAACTCATCGAACCAAGGCAGCACACCCCAGTTGGCACGTCCTCCGCCACTGGCACAAGCCTGAATGGTGAGGTCTGGGTATTTGGCTCTGATACGGTCGCATACCTTTGCGAACCCCTCATGGTATTTTATATAGAGGTGGCTCTGGTCGGACATCGGCAGATATTGTGAGCCGTGGTTCAGTATTGGCATGTTCGCATCCCATTTTATATAGTCAATCTCAGGGAATTTCGTCATCAGGTTGTCGATGATGCTAAAACAGAAATCTTGTACCTTCGGATTGGAAAGGTCGAGAACCAGCTGTGTTCCACCACGTCCCAGCACGGGCTCGCGGTTAGGTGCTTTGATAATCCAGTCAGGATGTTTCTCGTATAGCTCCGATACACTATTGGTCATCTCAGGCTCCAGCCAGATACCGAATTTTATTCCGTGTTTCTTGGCATCGGCAAGTAAACCTTCAATGCCGTTTGGCAGTTTCTTACGGTCTACAACCCAGTCGCCCAGTGAGGAATTGTCGGTGTTGCGCTGGTATTTGTCGCCAAACCAGCCATCGTCCATGACAAACAGCTCGCCGCCCATAGAGGCGATATCACCCATCATCTGATCCATTCCCTCTTGGTTGATATCGAAGTATACACCCTCCCAGGAGTTCAGTAGGATTTTACGCTCCTTGTCTCCGTGCATGAGCATGTATTTACGTCCCCATTTGTGGAAGTTACGGCTTACGCCTGACAGTCCTTCCTTTGAGAATGTCAGTGCCAGTTTCGGAGTGTTGAAGGTCTCTCCCTTGCGTAGGTGATATTCGGAATTATCTGTGTTGATGCCGGCAAAGAAGTAATGGTAGTCGGTATCGTCAGTGCATACCTTCAGCTCATAGTTGCCAGAGTAGCAGAGTGCCGCACCAATGACATCACCAGTGTTCTCGCGTGCCTTTCCGTCGAGTGAGAACATCACCTCGCCGTGGTCGGTATGTGAGTTACGGGTTCCGTCCTTGTTACGTATCACTTTCTCGCCTGGAAGCAACGGCTCCTCAGTTAGCTGAGCTTCGTTTGCCCATGAGCCGTATAGGTGTGACATCCATACGTCTCCGCGCCTGATGGGAAGCATGGCTGAGGCGAACTGTGTGAGATTCACACTACCTTTCTCATTATTCTTTATCTCTGTCCAGGTTTCTATTATGTCCACATCGTTGTAAGCTTTATAGCAGAGGTCTACCGTGAAGGCATACTTTGGATCTTTCAGATGTATACGGGTAACGGTACCATTTTTCTCTGCGGTCTGCTCTGTCCCCGTTACGGTCAGCTCTGTCGACATATTGCCGTCGCTATGCCGTAAGGCGATGGCTGCTTCTGCCGGGGTGTTCATTCCGTAAGCTGGATAAGCATCCATCCTCCCGTCGGCGCACGGTTTCTGTAGTCTGTCAGCATCACCGCTTTGCAGCTTGGCTCCGAAATAAATGTACTGTGGTGCTTTGCCTTCCGTGGCATCAATCACCAAAGAGATGTTATGTGTCTCCACAATAACGGTTTTCGCAGTACTAATGATACATGCGAGAAGCATTGATAATAAGATTGTTTTCCGTTTCATTATTTGTTATTTTGTTTTCCTTTATAATTAGTTTTATTTCTTTATTCAAAAAGGCTGTCAAAATATTTAAACAACTCTTTCAGTCCGTTGCCTTTGGGATGTACATTTCTCCCACCAGTACGGAAGCGCTTGCCGCCAATGGTATAGCTAAGGCTCCATCGGTCTCCGTCCAGAACTCTTCCCATGTCAGGTGGCAGTGAGTAATAACTGTCATAAAGGAATATCTCATGTTCCTTGAAAATGTTACGAATATTTGCCAGCTCCTCCTCTGTAAGAACCTTCGATATCCTGTATTCCTCCATAGGGTTATAATCGTCTTTGTGTTTCTCAAAGGCTTTAGGGTCACGTGTGGAAAGGGTGGTACAACCTTCCTTAGTCTCTATATCATAATATCGTGCAGGATCGGGCATGCGGTTGTTATGATACTCATAGTGTAATTCCGTGATGTTGCCATCCGGAAGCTTCGTACACTCGGTGACTTCTTTCTTTGATATGGTGTCACACATATTGTTTCCTTTTATGTCCTGTGCCTTTATGTCTGTTGCCTGCAATATACAGACAAACAACAGCAATGTAGCAGCTCTCATCCTATCCATTGTCTTTCTTATTTTAATAGGCAAAACTTGGCTGAAATGTAAAATACCACTCCGTCAATTTTTGTCTTGTAGAAGTCTCCTTGTCTGCCCAGATATGGTATGCGTGTACCTTTAGGAAGATAGTATGGCTCCCATTCGGCCTCCAGTCCCCACTCATCAACCTTTGGTTTGTTTTTGTCTGTGACGAACTGATTGTGATATACAGAAGCGCCGCTTAAAACATTGATGCAATAGTAGCCATGTCGTAAGGAAGGACCTTCGCGCAGGCGTACGTTGGTTCCGTTGATGACGAGATATCTCTCACCCTTTACGGTGCCAGGCACATGAGCGACATTCTTTGGTATTCTGACATCGGCGGCAGGGTAAGGCCAGTATTCATACGCTGTTCCGACATCTTGCACGATGATAGCTTCGCCTTTGGGTAATGTTGCCGATTGTTCCCAACGCGGATCTTCATAAACGTAGTTTCTGTTCATCACTACTACTTTTTCCTTCGATGTCGTCTGTGCTATTGCTGCAGTGGCAGTAAACAATAGTGTTAAGATCAATAGTTTCTTCATGGGTCTTAAATTCAATAATGTATACTTAATTGCGATACAGATTATCATATGCAAAGATAAATGTTTTAGGTAAGATAGCCAAATTAATTCATTAAAAAATAGTTTTGTAAAAGAGAAGAATTGATTGGCTTTTTGTTTGTTCGTCTCGGAGAATTGCATTATCTTTGCATAAGATAAGCTGCATCTCAGCAATTAAAGCAAGCTTTATTGCGTTCGATTTGCATTATCTTTGCAAAAGATAGAATGTCAACTACAGTAAAACGAGGTGTAATATGAATGCAAGGAACAGATTCCAATTGTTAATAGTCTGTGCATGTATGGCGGTGAGCGTCATGGCACAAGTGGAGAGACCGAAGCTGGTTGTGGGTGTTATGGTAGACCAGATGAGGTGGGACTATCTTTATTATTACGGTGACAGGTATGGAGAGAAAGGGGTAAAACGTCTTTTGGACGACGGGTTCTCATGTGAGAACACTATGATCCCATACGTGCCTACTGTTACCGCCATAGGTCACGCCAGCGTATATACAGGTACCACACCCGCACAGCATGGTATCTGTGGAAATAACTTCTTTATAGAGAACAAGGATGTGTATTGCTGTGGGGACTCCACGGTAAAGAGTGTGGGCAGCGATACGAAGCGTGGAAAGATGTCGCCACATTACATGCTTGCGTCAACCATTGGTGATGAGCTGAAGATTGCCACTGACTATCGCTCAAAGGTTATTGGAATAGCAATAAAGGACAGGGCTGCCATCTTGCCCGCCGGACATTCCGCTGATGCCGCATATTGGTGGGACAAGGATGCCGGATGCTTTGTAACAAGCACATTCTATATGAATGAGCTACCCTCATGGGTGACGAAGTTCAACAAGAAGCACCATGGCGACATAAAAGGTGACCCAATAATGAAACCAGAAGGCGTCACGCTGACCTTCGACATGGCAATAGCGGCATTGGACAACGAGCGGCTTGGACAACGTGGAGAGACCGATATGCTCGCAATAAGCATTTCATCTACTGATGGTATCGGACACCAATATGGAACCCACACGCCAGAGACCGACGCGGCATACCTTCAGTTTGATAAAGACCTCGCGCGTTTCCTTAATGTCCTTGATGCCAAAGTGGGAAAAGGACAGTATCTGTTGTTTCTTACCGCTGACCATGGGGCTGCGCACAATTACAATACATTGCTTAAGCACCGTATTCCTGCTGGCGGATGGGAGAGTTGGGAGACAGCCAAGCAGCTGCGCCAGTATCTTAAGACTCTTCATCCCGAGGCTGACAATCTGGTGACGGGAGAGAACTCATACCGTTTCTATCTGCACCATGAGAATATAGAGAAGGCAGGACTCTCTTTGCAACAGGTGAAGGAGGAGGCTATGGAATGGCTGCGTAAGGACAATCGCATACAATTTGTAATAGACTTTGCCGATGCCGCCAATACCACGGTACCGCCGATAATAAGAGACCGTTTGTGCTATGGGTATAATCCAGACAGGGCAGGTGACATCGCTGTGATAACCAAACCGCAGGTGTTTGCCACTACCGACAAGCCAGACTATCGCGGAACATCTCATGGCGCATGGAATCCGTATGACGCTCATATCCCTTGTGTGTTCTTCGGCTGGAAGGTGCCTAAAGGCTCAACGAACAAGGCAACATATATGACCGACATCGCTCCAACGGTGTGTGCCATGTTGCATATACAGATGCCAAATGCCTGTATGGGTTCTGCTATCACGGAGATTTCTGATAATTAATTATGGCTAGAATCTACGATAATATAGAAACCAAATTCGCAGAAGGACTACAAAAAAAAGAAACTTGTTTCTTTTGTTTTGCACTCGATTTTTCGTAACTTTGCCAAAAATAAAGGAGATAGAGCCATGATTACACAGGAGAACTTCGACACAACGTATGTCGACCAAGTAGAGCAACAGCAGATAGACCGCTTCATCTGTAAGGAGATGTCGCGACAGATTCACCGCTATATTAAGGCGATGAAAGGTTCTCACCTGCACATGACACGTTTCGAGGAACGAATCCAGACGATGGATTACCCGGACCGGGAACAGGCTATTGCCAGATATATCGATTTGAACAGGCATGCAATTGATGGGCTTGACTTTAAAATCGTGCTTGCGCGGGCAATGGCAAATTATTGTGATACGTTTAGCTACCTTCTGACATTGATTAACGATAGGAATAAGGTACAGTATTATCTACAGCGTATGCGTGAGAAATATATTCAGTATCATGAGGTCTTTGAGGAAAATGGTAAATTCGGAATCAAAGATCATGTAGGTAAGATTCTTGTATCTCCAAGATATGATTTTCTAAGGACGCCGTATGTGTATGTAGACGACCTCGTTTCAATGCCTGTAATAGCACAATGTAATGGTAAATTGGGATTAATCCTTCCGGATTACAACGATACTATTGTGGCACCTTTTGAGTATGATGATATCTCATTGCGTGAGGAGCCACCATATTTTGAGACAAAGAAAGGCAAAGTGAAAGGTTATCTGGATATTGACGGGTCAGTAGTTAAGTTGAAAGCTTAAAACACTCTGTTCAATAATTGTAAATAAGCGAAACAGGATATAGAATTATGGAAAGAACATGGAGATGGTTTGGTAAGCATGACAAGATTACGCTTGACATGCTTAGGCAGATAGGTGTTGAAGGTATCGTAACGGCATTGCATGACGTTCCTCTTGGTGAAGTCTGGACGCGTGAGAAGATTCATGACTTACGGGACTATATCGAGCAACACGGATTGCGTTGGAGTGTTGTGGAGTCGTTGCCCGTGACGGAGACAATCAAGTATGGAGGTGCTGACCGCGATGAGCAGATAGAGATTTACAAGCAGAGTATGAGGAACCTTGCCGCAGAGGGTATCCGTACGATATGCTATAACTTCATGCCAGTATTAGACTGGGCGCGTACTGACCTTAGTCATCCTAATCCTAATGGAACGACCAATTTGTATTTCTCATTTGCAGAGTTTGCTTATTTCGACATTCATATCCTGAAAAGAAAAGGTGCTCTTGAGGACTGGGCTTCTTTTAAGATAAAAGGTGTCGAGCGCAATATCATAAAGGAGGTTGAGGAGCTGAAAGGTAAAATGACAGTAGAGGATGAGCGTAAGCTGGTTGAGAATATCGTCATCAAAACCCAGGGCTTCGTAAGTGGCAATTTCAAAGAAGACGAGGAGCATCCTATTGAGCTGTTCCGTCAGTTGCTTAAACTGTATGAAGGCGTAACCAAGGATCAGTTGCGTGAGAACATGCGCTATTTTCTTGACGCTATAATGCCTGTATGCGATGAGTTTGGCATTAATATGTGTGTGCATCCGGACGATCCCCCCTTTCCAATACTTGGACTTCCACGCATAGTAAATTGCGATGAGGATATAGAATGGTTCCTTAAGGCTGTCGACAACAGACATAATGGTCTTACATTCTGCGCAGGATCATTGTCGGCAGGTGCCCATAATGATGTGGTGGCACTTGCGCGCAAGTATGCCAAACGCACACATTTCGTTCATCTCAGATCCTGCCATATCTTCCCAAATGGAGATTTCACTGAGGCAAGTCATCTGGGAGGGCGTGCCGACGTGGTTGAGTTGGTACGTATATTTGAAAAGCAGGAGGCAAGCGGAGTGTCGGGAGAGGAGAACTCACGCTTGCCAATGCGTGTCGACCATGGCATGACAATGCTTGGTGATGACAGCAAAGGCTATAATGCCGGATATTCTTTCCTTGGACGAATGTTTGCGTTAGGACAGGTGCAGGGTGTCATTGCGGCTGTTGACAATGAGTTGGGAATACAATATAGATAAAAATAAAAGAGTAATACAATGAATAATCTTTTCAATATCAAAGACTATGTAGTAGTCATCACTGGGGGTACAGGTGTCCTTGGGCGTACTATCGCTGAATATCTTGCACTTGAAGGTGCAAAAGTGATTATCCTCGGACGTAAGGAAGACGTAGGTAATGAGATAGCCGCAAAGATTGTTGCGGCAGGTGGTCAGTGTGAGTTTATGAAGACTGACGTTATGAACCAGGAGATAGTACAAAACAATTGTGATGAGATCATTCGTAAATACGGAAGAGTAGATACATTACTCAATGCTGCCGGTGGAAACATGCCGGGTGCGACAATATCACCCGACAAGACATTCTTTGACTTGCAGGCCGACCAGTTTCAGACAGTATTGAATCTTAATCTTACAGGAACGGTAATACCAACTCAGGTATTCCTCAAACCAATGGTGGCACAGGGAAAAGGTTCCATCATAAATTTCTCTTCGATGGCAGCCTTCCGTCCTATGACACGTGTGTGTGGTTATGCTGCGGCAAAAGCCGGAATCTCTAATTTCACCGCTTACATGGCAACAGAGTGTGCCAAGAAGTTCGGTGAGACCATACGTGTCAATGCTATCGCTCCAGGTTTCTTCATCACAGAGCAGAACCGGTCGCTCTTGACAAATCCTGACGGAAGCTACACGGAGCGGGGTAAGGATGTCATACGCCAGACTCCTTTCGGCAGAATGGGTGAGCCGGAAGAGTTGTGTGGCACCATACACTATCTGATGAGTGATGCCGCGAAATTTGTAACTGGTACCGTTGCTGTTGTTGACGGAGGATTCAATACTTTTGCTATGTAGCTCTCAATGCTCGCATGGCATTAAGAACGGCAAGCACAGTCACACCTACATCGGCAAATACAGCCATCCACATAGTACTTAAGCCAATGGCGGCAAGGATAAGTACGGCTATCTTTACGCCAACGGCAAACCAGATGTTCTCACGGGCAATAGAAAGAGTGTTCCGAGAGATGCGTATGGCTTGGGCTATTTTTGACGGTTTGTCATCCATCAGCACCACGTCGGCGGCTTCTATTGCCGCATCACTGCCTAAACCTCCCATGGCGATGCCGACATCGGCACGCGCAAGTACAGGAGCGTCGTTGATACCGTCACCAACAAAGGCAAGCTTGGTTACCCGTTTATCGCTTAACAGTCTTTCCACGTGTCGTACTTTGTCTGTAGGAAGTAATTCTGTGTGATATTCTGTCAAACCTAATTTCTTTGCGACATCAGCTCCCACAGCTTCCCTGTCACCGGTAAGCATAACCGTGCGGGTGACACCAAGTGCATGAAGCTGTTGAATGGTGTCGGCACTGTCGTCTTTTATGCGGTCGTTGATGACGATATGACCAGCATAGTCTCCATTAATGACAACATGGATAATAGTTCCGATATGTGTGCAGTCTTTCCATGTGGCACCGATGGCATCCATCAGTTTTGTGTTGCCTACGTATACAACATCTGTTCCCACGCGGGCACGAATGCCTTGCCCGGCAATCTCCTCAACGTCAGTGATGTGGCAACCGTCTGTAGCCTCCTCTGGGAAAGCATCACGCAAAGCCGCTCCTATGGGGTGGGTAGAGAAATGTTCAACATGTGCGGCAAGATGCAGCAGGCGATGCTCGTCACATTTGTCAGGATGTATGGCTTCTACGGCAAAATTTCCGAAAGTAAGTGTTCCTGTCTTGTCGAAGACGACAGTATCAACCTTCGATAAGATGTCCATGTAATTGGCTCCCTTGATGAGAATACCTTTGCGCGAAGCTCCTCCGATACCTCCAAAAAATGTCAGCGGCACGCTGATGACGAGGGCACACGGACATGATACTACAAGGAACATTAACGCTCTGTAGAGCCATATCGGAAAAGCAGTGGTGAAACTTTCGGAAAAAGCAGGCGGCAACAATGCCAGCGCAATGGCGGCAAAGACAACAATTGGGGTATAGATACGTGCGAATCTTGTAATAAAGGTCTCGCTCTTCGATTTGCTGTCACTGGCATGCTCGACTAAGTTCAGGATTTTCGATACGGTACTCTCTCCGAAGCTCTTGGAGGTTCGTACAGTGATAACGCCCGACATATTTACACATCCAGAAATAACTTCGTCACCTTTTGCTATTTCGCGTGGCAGACTCTCTCCTGTCAATGCTATAGTATTTAGTGAGGAAACTCCGTTTTCCACGATACCGTCGATGGGGACTTTTTCTCCCGGGCGAATGAGGATGAGAGAGCCGACAGGTACAGATGTAGGGTCTGTGGTGTCGTGTGTGGATGTGTTAGTCTCATTACCTTCCGCTTGACCGTCTTTGCTATCTACAATATGTACGATGTCTGGGCGAATATCCATCAGGTGGGCTATGCTGTCACGGCTCTTGCCTTCCGCATATCCTTCAAAGAGTTCTCCCACTTGGAAAAACAGCATCACAAAGACTGCTTCCGGGAACTCAGTCTCTGCTCCTGGCAGGAAGCCGATACATAAGGCACCAATGGTGGCTATTGACATTAAGAAATGCTCATTGAAAGCATCACCGTGAACCACGCCTTCAAAAGCCTCTTTCAGTGTCTCATGGCCGACTGTCAGATAGGGTACAAGGTATACTAACAGCAGTTGCCAAGTGGTTAGCTGATATGTCTTCTCAATGAATACGGCAATAAGAAGTAATACTACTGCTACGGCAATCAAGACAATTCTTTGTCTCAAGCCTTCGTGATGATGATGTTCATGATGATGCCCGTGGCTATGTTCATGGCAATCATGTTCTTGCTCATGCTCATGATGGTGCTCATGAGTATGTGAACAGCATTCTTGATGATTATGTGAATGTGACATATAATTGAACTTTCCCCTTTAAAGTAACTTTTTGTTATATGGGTGCAAAGTTACAATTTTTTTGTTACTCCACAATCCTAATTCTTAGATAAATCTTCAAAGAGCTGATCGAGAGCTTTGTCAGCATTACCTTCTGCCTTGTTCAGGAGGGTTACAAACTTTGAGCCGATGATGGCACCGGCAGCATTGTCTTGCGCTGCTTTCAGAGTCTGGTGGTTGGAGATACCGAAGCCTATCATGCGAGGGTTCCTAAGGTGCATGTTGTCAATGCGTCGGAAATATTCCTGCTTGGTCTCATCAAATGACTTCTGTGCGCCTGTGGTGGAGGCCGAGCTTACCATGTAGATGAATCCGTCGGTGTTGTCATCAATGAAGCGGATGCGCTCTTCCGATGTCTCTGGAGTGATGAGCATGATAACTCGTAAGTCATATCGGTCGGCAATTGGCTTCACTTGTGAGAGATAGTCGTCAAAGGGCAGGTCAGGTATGATGATACCACTGATGCCCACCTCGGCACACGATTTACAGAAGCTCTCAATACCATAGTGTAGGATAGGATTGAGGTATCCCATTAGGATGAGAGGAATTGTCACCTTGTCTTTGATGTCTTGTATCTGGCGGAAGAGCGTCTTTAATGACATTCCGTTTTTCAAGGCGGTGGTGGCGGCACTCTGGATTACCGGTCCGTCGGCAAGTGGGTCACTGAAAGGTATACCTACTTCGATGAAGTCGATGCCTCTGCGTTGGAGGGTGAGGATGACATCACCTGTGGAGTCAAGTGTTGGACAGCCGGCGCAGAAGTAGAGGCTGAGGAATTTCTTGTCTTGTGGCCTTTCGGCAAAAAGCTTGTTGATTTTATTCATTGTTGTCTTTGTTTCGTTGTTGTTCTTTCGATATTCCGTTATTCCGTTATTCCGTTCTTTCGAGATGTCGTTATGTCGTGATTGCTTCAATGAATTCTTTTAGTGCTTGTCCCGGATTTGGAGTCTTCATGAAAGTCTCACCGATAAGGAATCCGCGGAAACCGGCTTGCCGGAGTTGTCTTACGGTAGCTGGATTGGATATGCCGCTTTCGCTAACCTTCACCGCATCTTTTGGCAGACGTTCTGCAAGGTGAAAGGAGTTCTCAACGTTGGTGACGAAAGAGCCAAGGTTCCGGTTGTTTATTCCGCATAGGTCGGGATTCAGTTCCGCATACTCCAGTTCTCGTTCATCATGCATCTCAAGTAGTACCTCAAGACCTAACTCGTGAGCCTTCTTAATGAGTGTCGCACATTGTTCCTTCGTGAGGCAGGCGGCGATGAGCAGTATTGCCGAGGCCCCACAGAGAGCGGCTTCATAGAGCTGCATCTCGTCGATGACGAAATTCTTGTACAGTATAGGTAAGGTGACACCTGATGAGCGTGCTGTGCGGATGAAATCATCATGTCCGCCAAAGTAATGCTTATCTGTGAGTATGCTTAACGCTGCGGCTCCATTTTGCTGATAGCTCAGCGGTATGATGTCCGCACGTCCGTCTTCCTTTATCCATCCTTTTGATGGTGAACGGCGTTTGAACTCGGCAATGATACCATAATCACTTTGGAGGAGAGCTTCTCGCAATGACACCTTCTTCTGGTGCATACGCTCCAGCTCCTCGCGCTTGGTCTTAATGATGTCTTGTAGGATATCTTTCATGAGTTCAGTTCTACGAATTTCTTGAATGTCTTTAATGCGTTGCCGCTATCGATAGACTCTCGTGCTATCTCTATGCACTCCTCAATGGATTTATTGCCTTTCTCAAGAACCTGTATTCCGAAGGCTGCATTGGCAAGTACAATATTCTTTTGTGTCGGCAAGGCGCGGTTCTCAAGTACGGCATCGAAGATCTCGGCAGCCTCTTCCTCCGTGGCTCCACCTACGAGTTCCTCTGGCTTGGCTATGTCGAAACCGAGATCTTGAGGACGGAAGATGTGCTCATATTGTTTTGTGGTTACTTTGAAGTCACCTGTAAGTGATATCTCATCATAACCGTCAATGGAGTTTACTATTCCATAGTCAATGCCAATTTTCTGATAAACCTGATGGTAGAGGCGCATTTGGTCGAGATTGGCTACTCCCAATAGCTGGCACTGTGGCTGTGATGGATTTACCAAAGGACCGAGTAGGTTAAATATCGTGGGGAATTGGAGCGCTTTGCGAATCGGACCGACGAACTTCATGGCGCGGGCGAAGAGCTGGGCATGTAGGTAAACGATGCCAGCCTCGTTGAGCGACCGGTTAAGGCGCTCTATGTCATCCGTGAACTTAATGCCGTGATGTTGTATTACGTTTGACGCACCACTTACAGATGTGGCAGCATAGTTACCGTGTTTCGCGACTTTGTATCCGGCACCGGCAATTACGAAACATGCTGTGGTTGATATGTTGAATGTGTTCTTACGGTCGCCGCCGGTACCAACAACATCTATATATCGGTCGGCGTTCAATATTGCCGGTACACCGGTCTCAAGAATACCGTCGCGGAATCCGAGCAACTCATCAACGGTGACGCCACGCATCTGCAAGGCGGTAAGCAAGGCGGTAATCTGTTCGGTAGGATATTCACTTTGAGTAATACCTATCAGTATTTGTTTCATTTCCTCACGGGAAAGTTCCTCGTGGTTCAGCATCCTGTTGAGGATGTCTTTCATTGTCTGTTTCATATCGTGTGTGTTAATTTTTAATGAATAATCAAATGGTGTCGGAAGGAGAAGAAAGATAACTGTCTTCTTTCATCCAGTTGAGAAGGATTTTGTGCCCGTCGGGGGTAAGCACGCTTTCCGGATGGAATTGTATGCCACGCACATTAAGCGTCTTGTGCCTGAGAGCCATGATTTGTCCTTCGTCACTCTCGGCGGTAATCTCCAGACATTCGGGTAAGTCCTTTTTTGAGACTACCCATGAGTGGTAACGCCCGATGGTAATGTCGGCAGGCAAACCGTTGAAGATGGTGTCTGCCGTGTTATTATTGGTTGAGTTGGTTATTATGTGACATGGTGTGGCTACACCGTGGAATACCTCCGTAAGATTCTCAAGACGTGCACCAAACACCTCGCCTATTGCCTGATGACCGAGACATACTCCCAGTATAGGCTTCCGTCCGGCATAGGTGCGGATAACATCGCATAGCAGTCCCGCCTCGCTTGGTATGCCTGGTCCGGGAGAGAGGATAATCTTATTGAATCTTTCCAGTTCCTCAAGCTTGAACTGGTCGTTGCGTAGCACTGTCACTTCCGCACCCGATTCTTTTACCAAATGACTCAAGTTATATGTAAACGAGTCGTAGTTGTCAATGATAGCTATTTTCATATTCGTTAAAATTGTTCCGCCATAGTTATGGCACGTCTTAAGGCACCTAACTTGTTATTCACTTCCTGAAGCTCATACTCCTCATCACTCTTTGCGACAATACCACCGCCAGCCTGAAACCATAGCTCTCCGTTGCGGGACACAAAAGTGCGGATGGTGATAGCTTGGTTGAGTGAGCCGTCGAGACCGATAAACCCAATGCAACCGCCGTATGCGCCACGGTTGTGTGGCTCATATTCTGAGATTAGCTGCATCGCTCTTACCTTCGGTGCTCCGCTAAGGGTTCCGGCAGGGAAGGTGTCGATGAATGCTTTGATAGGATCCTTTCCTTCATCGAGCTCACCGCTGACTCTTGAGACAAGATGAATTACATGAGAGTAGTACTGAAGGTCTTTGTAAAAGTCTACTTTCACATTATGGCAATTGCGGCTCAAATCGTTGCGGGCAAGATCTACCAGCATAACATGCTCGGCATTTTCCTTTGGGTCATTTCTCAGATACTCAGCCCCTCTACGGTCGGCTTCGATGTCATTCGTGCGTTTGGTCGTTCCCGCAATAGGGTCAATATATGCTTTCCTTCCATCAATTCTGCAATGTGTCTCGGGGGATGAGCCAAAGATGCGGAATCCTCCAAAGTCAAAATAGAAAAGGTATGGTGACGGGTTTATACTCCTAAGTGCCCGATATAGCTTGAAATCATCACCCTCGTATGGCTGGATGAACCGTCGTGAGAGAACAATCTGAAACACATCGCCGCGCTGGCAGTGTTTTATACCCAGACGTATGTTTGCCTTATGCTCCTCGTCTGTCAGCGTGCTTCTTACATCTCCTATAGGATGGAAGTCGTAGGCTTGTACGCTTGTTCTGTTGATGGCTTTGAAAATCTCGGAGATCTCGGTGTCTCCCGTCTCTCCTTTTTTATCAGTAATCTCTACAATCCTAAGCTGATTGTTGAAGTGATCGAACACGATAACCACTTTGTAAAGTATGTATAGTAGGTCCGGTGCGTCGTTTTTCTCCTGCGTCTCATCCTTCACGGCAATATTCTCAAAGTAGCGTACGGCATTGAAGGAAGTGTAGCCATAAAGACCACATACGCCAGCATTGTCACCCGTCACCTCAATACGGTCAGTGAGAGCATGGATGGCATCGGCGGTTCCGTAATTCTCATTAATGTCATGGCTCTCATTGCTTCCGTCAGGGAATGTTATGGTAGCTACACCATGGCTAATGGCAACGGATGCGATAGGTTTGGTGCCTATAAACGAACGGGAGTTGTTGCTGTCATGGTAGTCAGAGCTTTCCATTAACACACTCTGTGGATAAAGATCGCGCAGTCTCATATAAACACCTACCGGAGTGTAGAGGTCTGCCAGTATGGTGCGGCTCGTTGTTGTATAATTATATGTTTTCATCTCTAATCTTTAAACTTTAAACTCTAACCTTTAACCTAAAAGTTCCCATATTCTTTTGCCATTTCCTTATTACTTAGATAGGTCTCAACGTCTTTGTCACCTCGTCCGCTGACGGTGAGAACCACCACGTCATCCGGCTTAAACGACAGCTTTTTCAGAGCGGCAACGGCATGAGCGCTCTCAATAGCTGGAATGATGCCTTCCATGCGCGTGAGCTCATAACCGCCATAAATAGCCTCGTCGTCGTTGATGCTCAGTACTTTTGTCCGTCCTTTCACAGCCATGTTGCAGTGCATGGGACCGACTCCGGGATAGTCAAGACCGGCTGAGATGGTGAAGGCTTCTTGTATCTGTCCGTCATCATTCTGCATCACCAGCATTTTCGCTCCGTGGAGAATACCAGTGGTTCCTTTGTGAATGGTTGCCGCGGTATGGTCTGTGTCCCATCCATGACCACCGGCTTCTGCCAGTATAATCTTAACCCGTTCGTCATCCATGTAGTGATAGATAGTCCCGGCTGCGTTGCTTCCTCCTCCGATGCAGGCGATAAGATAGTCTGGATAATTACGGTTTACCTTCTCTTCCAGTTGCCATTTTATCTCCTCTGAGATAACGCTTTGCATACGTGCCACAAGGTCGGGATAGGGATGGGGTCCCATCGTTGACCCGACGATGTAGAATGTGTCGGATGGATGACAGCACCAGTCGCGTATGGCTTCGCTACAGGCGTCACTCAATGTCATGTTGCCAGTACGTACAGGGTGTACCTCAGCACCCAGCATCTTCATCCTTTCCACATTAGTGTGCTGGCGTTCTACGTCGGTAGCACCCATGAACACCTCACATCTCATTCCCATTAAGGCACAGACTGTAGCTGTGGCGACACCATGCTGTCCTGCTCCTGTCTCGGCAATGATACGGCTCTTGCCCATCTTCTTCGCAAGGAGGATCTGACCGATTGTGTTGTTTATCTTGTGCGCTCCTGTATGGTTAAGATCTTCCCGTTTGAGATAAAGCTGACAACCATATCGCTCGCTCATTCGTTTGGCATAGTATAGAGGTGACGGCCTGCCAACATAGTCCTTGAGCAATGCGTGATACTCTGCCTTGAATTCCTCTGACTCAATAATCGGGAGATAGGCCTCCTGTAGGTCATGTACACATTTGTAGAGTATCTCGGGAACGTAAGCTCCACCGAACTCTCCGTAGAAACCGTTTTTGTCAACTTGATAGTTTTGCATATATTTTGATATTTGTAATTTATTCTAATTAAAATGGACAGATGTTGAAAAACTAAGGGGTCCGCCGTAAGAACGACAGACCCCTTAGTATTTCTATGCAATTTTGGTAGGTATATATGGCCATCTTCTCACGATCTTTTGAACCTTGACTCCTGCCACCACCAAAAATTTGCTGTTCTGATTGTCATTTCCTTGTTGTTTAATTACATTTCGGATGCAAAGTTAGGTATTTCCTTTTAATCTGCAAATTTTTCGGACATTTTTTTGAAAAATTACTCTCGTTTCTTTGTTTTTGCTATATATTACTAAAATATTTTGTACCTTTGCGAATGAATTACAATTAAAATTAGAGTGAGATGAAAAAATTTTTAACATGTCTTTTAGCTACATTAGGTCTGACATCAGCCTGTGGACAACAGAGCTTTGAGGATGCTGATGTCAATGAGTTTGCTGAGATGGTTGGTAATCCTGATGTGGTAGTCTTAGATGTGAGAACAGCCGAGGAGTTCAAAGAGGGGCATCTTGACGGTGCCTTGAATATAGATGTAAATAAGGGAGACTTTTTGGAGAAAGCAAAGGCTGTTCTGCCAATTGATAAGACTATCGCCGTTTATTGCAGAAGTGGGAGAAGGTCTGCCGTTGCCGCTGTCGAATTGGCTTCTCAAGGCTATAAACCGGTAAATCTCAAAGGTGGCATTATAGCATGGGAGAAGGCAGGGAAACCTGTTACGACCGATATGTATGAGGTTGATGTGTTCAAGACGAAGAGTGGGAAAACTGTAAAGTTCCATGCGCTGATGCATGCCAGTATTCGTATAGAATATGACGGTAAGGAGATTGAGATAGATCCGGTTTTGAGGTTGGGTAACAGAACTGTTGATTATAAATCTATGCCAAAGGCGGATTACGTCTTTGTGACACACGAGCATCAGGATCATTTTGACAAGGATGCCATAAGCTTGCTCACAGGTTCTAATACTCTGCTGGTTACGAATAAGCGATGTGCCGATATGCTTGGCTCTGATGTGGTTCCAGTTACCCAGATGGCTAATGGAGAGACGTTGACGATTGCTGAGGGTTTCTCTGTGGAAGCCGTGCCGGCATATAACACGACAGAAGGACATTTACAATTCCATCCAAAGGGCAGAGATAATGGATATGTTCTCTCTGTCGATGGTTTAAAAATTTATATAGCAGGTGATACAGAGGATATTCCTGAGATGTCATCAATCAAAGATGTTGATATTGCTTTTCTGCCATGTAACCAGCCATATACGATGACTACAGAACAGCTCGTAAAAGCGGCGAGGATGGTTAAGCCTAAAGTGCTTTTCCCTTATCATTATGGGCAGACGGATGTAAGTGGAATATCCTCACAGCTTAAAGCCGATGGCATAGATGTTAGGATAAGGCATTACGAGTAATATTATAGGAATAGGTGATGAGGGTTATCGTATCTGATGAGATAGGGCAGGTATGTCCTGAGTTTGTGGGGGCTTGTGTTGAGGCGGATGTCATCAACACCACTTACGACGAGTCTTTGTGGAGAGAGATAAATGAACTTATTGACAAGTATCGCCATGAGTTGACGACGGTGTCTTTAAAAGAGATGACCAGTATAGCTGCGACACGGCGGATTTATAAGGCATGCGGCAAAGACCCTTCGCGATACCGTCCGGCATCGGAGGCTTTGATTCGTAGGGTGTTGCAAGGCAAAGACCTGTATCAGCGTGACACGTTGGTTGACCTCGTAAACTTGGCATCTATAGCATACGGGTATAGTATTGGTGGCTTTGATGCGGATAAGTTTGAGGGTGATACGCTGGTCCTTGGCATCGGACGTGAGGGTGAACCTTACGAGGGTATAGGCAGAGGTGTGATTAACATTCAGGGTATGCCGGTATACCGTGATGCCAAGGGCGGAGTAGGTACTCCCACCAGCGATAACGAGCGTACCAAGATGTCGCTTGCAACCCGTCATTTGATGGTTCTTATCAATGGTTATGACGGAAATGAGCAGCGTGTCAGGGAGAATGCGGAATACATACAGTCTTTGCTGCGGAAATATTGTCAAAGCGACGGTGGTACATTTTATATATATAAGGCTTACTCTTCGTCAAAGAATGACCCTATAGGCATAGCAGCTGACTCTGCCACACAACAGTTGTAGCGCTTACGGCTGCGTAGCTCACGGGCAAACATCGCCTTTGTGCCTTCCTCATCTTGCGTGAATCTCATGTGCTCGTCTATTCCAAAACCACCTGCCATGGTCTCCACGTCGAGGTTGTCGGTACCGATGAGTGTGAAAGTCCAGTGTTGTTTTTTCAGCTTATCTATCATCGTGCGAATCATCTTGAGGTTCCATTCCATGGAGCTGTTCTCCTCACCATCTGTGATTACGGTAACCAATACGTTGTCACCGTCGCACACCTGGGCGTTAACCTTTGATATGGCTTTACCCATAGCATCATAGAGTGGGGTGGCGGCACTTGGACGGTATGCATCCCATTTAAGCTCCTTCGTGTCTGAGGCGGGCGTGTTGTCATAATGCCATTTTATATGCTCGCTGTCGAAGGTGACGAGGGTGACGCGCTGCTCCTGGTTGGGATAAACGTCCTGCATCTGGCGCACGGTCTTGAGGGTCTCGTTCATACCGGCGAAGGCTTGCTTGCGGATAATTGACATGGAACCGCTCTCATCGACAATAATCAGGTTGAATACTCGCTTTACGTTCTTTTCATTCTGCTTTGACATAGTTGTAATTTTTAAATGATGAATACTTTGTTAAATAATGAAGTCTTTTATCTTTTTAAAGAAGTTATTCGGAAAAAATTAAGTAAGAGTGATATTTTTTTTGTAATTTCGCACCAAATAATTTGCGAATGCTTAGTCAAGGACTGTCTGACAACGATATTATAAGGGGCTTCCGAAGAGGTGATACCGGCATTATCCGTAAGTACTTCTATGGGTATTGCAGGGTGGGGTATAATGTCTTCAACCAAAAATATCAGCTAAGCGAGAAGGAGAACCTGGATTTTATGTCATTGGCACACCAGTATGCTATTTATCTCATGGAGCATGATTGGAAGCCTCTGATGGACCATTCGCCGAATGTCAGCTTGCGCACCTGGCTCATAAACGGGTTCCGCTATGTAGTGTTAGATGCCTTGAAATGGTATCGTAAAGAGTATGGCAGCATTACATTTGAGGACTATCTGAGGTCGTTTGATGTGACCAGCGACTTGCGGCTGCAATTCAACCGCATCGTTGAGGATGTGTGTAACCATGCGTCTCTTTCCCGTGAGGAAAGGGTCATCATCGACATGCTGCTTCTGCAAGGATACAAGTCGAAGGAGATTGCCGAGAAGTTCGGAATGACACCATCTGCCATTTCACAAAAGTATAAGAAATTGAAGGATCAGGTCATCGTGCCGTACTTCCGTAAGAACTTCGACTTGGATATGGATACGCCGGAGATTATGGATGTGGTGCAAGAAAGCAGTGCGGCATACGGCGAGGAGTGCATGCCAGAGGAGAGAAGGATGGTTTATTCGTCAAGGTCTCTTGTTCCTCGTTCTTTGCGTGGACTCTTTGGCATGGGCAAGCGGTCGAAAGATAGTATGGATTATAGAGAAATTGACGATATGAAGAGAACGACACCTGAGTTTATAACAGAGTTGCAGCCTAATGAGATATTCGTGTTTGGCAGCAACCTGAGAGGAATGCATGGCGGAGGAGCGGCATACATTGCCTACCGCAAGTTTGGAGCTGTCATGGGACAAGGTGTAGGTCTGCAAGGACAGAGCTATGCCATACCGACAATGCAGGGTGGTGTGGAAACCATCCGTCCGTATGTGAATGACTTCATCGTGTTTGCCAAACAGCACCCGGAGCTGACTTTCCTCGTAACACGTATCGGTTGTGGCATTGCGGGATTTACGGATAGTGAAATAGCTCCGTTATTTGCCGCGGCACACAATGTGAGGAATATCGTACTGCCACCAAACTGGTAGATGTTGGTATACTTGTAAGTGGCAGTGCTGTTTAGGTCTTAGCTAAGGTGTTTGCTAAAAACTAATTTTAAAAAAACGTATTTTTGCGTCACGCGTCACACTTTGGGGCAGAGTTTAAAGGAGGTCCCGCATCAAGTGCGGGATGAGGGTTTAGAGGTTAAAGACGGCGGAGCGATATTATAAGAACAAAGCTTCTGGAGGAAAGTTGTTACAAGAATTTGAAAAGTTGTAACAACTTTTTTCTGATAGCATTGATATTGGAATGGAAGATGTATGCTTTAGCAAGTCTATATGATAGCTCTACCAAGTCAATATCAATGCTAATGGAGATCTCGCATCGAGCGCAGGATGAGGTGTTTTTACGGGTATCGTGTCGCATTTGCGTCACCAAAAACAGTTTTGCATCGCTTTAGTGCCACTGTAGTGTATCTGCGACACGCTAAAAAAGTGGTGTGACGCAAGTGAGACGCACCCAGAAATCCCATTTTTAGGCAAAATCGACCATTTTATGGCCAAAATACTCCTGATTATCAGGTGTTTACAAATCGACACCGCCTGTGACGCAAGTGTGACAGGTTTCCTGTATTGTATAACCCTCATCCCGCACTCTCCTCCCCCTTATCCCGCACAACCCTCCACTCATCCCGCACTTGATGCGGGATCTCCTTTAAACTTTACCCCAAAGTGTGACGCGTGACGCAAATTTGCATTTTTCTAAAACTGGTTTTTAGCAGACAGCATTTCTTTAGTACGCTTTCACCAAACGAAGTGACTGAAAGAAATCGTTTCTTTAGTACGCTTTCACCAAGCGGAGCGACTGAAAGAAATCGTTTCTTTAGTACGCTTTCACCAAACGAAGTAACTGAAAGAAATCGCATAATTCAGAATTAAAAATATTGTATACTTCTTTTATATAAACTTGCAGGTTAAAAAATAATTGAGTAAATTTGCAGCAATATGACGAAATAGCGATTTCTGTTTCATATACTTTTTGGAAAATGGACTTAAAAGTCCTCGTTCCGGGTCGTCGAATAACCGCCAAAATATTCAGTACAAAGGAACTTGTGACGAGTAAGTTCATGCCCCTTGGGGCGTGGACTGTTCGTGCTTGTTTATGTATGTGGTTTGCTTGGCGGTTAACCTGACGATCAGATAAGCATGGAACAGCGCGCCTTTTTTATTGAATTTATGGTTAATATAGGGCAAATCATCAGGGATGAGTTAATACGTCAAGAGCGAACTGTTAGTTGGTTGGCTCGCAAATTGAATTGTAATCGTGCTGCAGTGTATCGGATTTTTAATAAAAACAGTATTGACACTGCTCAGCTTGCAATAATTTCACAGGTCCTTAATCGTGACTTCTTTCAGGAATTATCTGAGGATTTGGATATGAATGAACGAAAATAGATACACTTGTGTATCATTTGGGGTACAGTGTTTGTTTCCTGTTTGTTTCTAAAAGCTATATCTTTGCATAAAATTTATTAACTTTAACAGATTTAATATGAAAAGAGTATTATTTTTATTATTTGCAGTATCAATGTGCATGGGAGTATATGCACAAAAGGTGCAAACTAAATTTTTAAACACGGAGGCACGTAAGGTAAATGTTATTTCAAATGCCTATGTAAAACCGCTTACGGTAGAAGTTCAAGTCATAGGTAAACAACGAATTACTGAGGTTATTAAGTTATCCAAAGAAGAAGTAGACGCCTTGCATAATGACCAAGAGAACATACGCAATTTTGCAGTGTATCGTGCATGTAAACTGCATAATTGTGATATGATAGTTGCAGCAATATCTAACATTAAGTCTGAATATGGTCAAACAGAGGTGGAAATTATGGGCTATCCTGCCAACTTTATTAATTGGAAAACAGCCACACAAGCGGATACTGCATGGATAAAGTTGGAAAAAACATTGACCATTTCAGATCGTGAAAAAATAGCAGCAACAATAAAAACAAAATAAAAAAATAGGAATTATGAAAAAAATATTATTATTCGTCATCTTGGCGATATCAGTAAACGTTGCTCAGGGGCAAATCGTTAAATCACAAATGAATCAATTTGAGACACTAAATGGAGAATACAGTGAATACCACCCACCAGTTTGGTTGGATTTTGGTATTGGTACTATTACTGGTGATCCGGAAGATACAGGTATTGGCCTAGACCTTGGATTACGCTGGACTTATATGTTTACAGAGAATATCGGTTGGGATATCGTAAAGATTAGTGCTCAGACTGATACAAAGAGTTTCGTGGAGGCATTGAATGTTCAAGGAAAAACAGGTATCCGTGGCGTATCTCCAGTATTATTTGGGAACTCATCTCTTTATGCGAATTTTGGTTGTGGTTATGGGTATTATACTGATATAGAAGAAGGCGGCTTTGTCTGGGAAATAGGTGCAGGCGTGAATGTAACTCCTCGTTTTTCTATAGGACTTAACTATAATAGTGCAGATTATAGTGTAGAGTTGTATCACTCTGACAAGCAGGATGTAAGTGCGGGTCTGTTTAGCCTTCGCCTTTCTTATGGATTCTAATTTTATAGTATATTGTTTAAGCAGTCTCTAATTTTGTTTTTTAAGCAATATTGAGACTGCTTTTGTTTTTTGTTTTTGAAATGCAAAAGATTATATTTTTTCTATTCATAGTATATTTCAATATAATACATGTTCAGGCTCAGACATTTGTAGAGATGAAACAAAGGTATCCTGTGAGTATGGATAGTGGACGTCGTGTTATTACGGGCTTTCAACCTTTTAGTTGTAGTGACGATGTGATATTCTCTAACACAATGAAGTGGGTGATTAATGATTTTTGCAAGGAAAAGAGAGATGAGATGTTTGATATATTTGTCAACAAGAAGTCTTTCTCTTTTAACATGACATTGGAATATTCTGCCAATGGGAAGGTTAAATACGTTTTCTTCTGCAAAGCAAATATAAAAGTGGTTGAGGGAAAATTGGTTTATACATTGTATGACATCCAATATAAGTCCAGCTCTATAATATCTTTCTCTCAGGTGATATCTTTAGATAAACTCACTCCAGAAAAGAAGGAGAAACACAAAGAAGTCATCCTTGCTTTTCAAGAGTTGGCTTCAGCAAAACTGAATCAAATGTTTGATGCCGTGATAGAAAATCAATGTGCGGCGATTACGCATTGGAGTGACATAAATATACAGCGACCTGTAAAAGGAATGAACGAGGATGAGTGTCTTCTTGCTTTTGGTAAGCCAACTAATAATTATGAAGATAATCATAACAGAATCCAATGGTCTTATGGATTAAACTTTATTCTTATTTTTAAAGAGGGCAAATTGGAAACAATTATAAAATGAATTAAACAACAATAGTTCGTTAAAATTTCAATATACGGTGTAACGGCTAAGCCGCGCAGCCAAAGAGTTCTTTGAAAATGTGATTAATTAAAGTTTGGTTCGGTCGGTATCGGG
>FLNX01000016.1_pt1 | contig 38061 bp, 32 predicted proteins | sample 1140341 | NCBI WGS metagenome assembly FLNX01 (sample SAMEA3878208, study PRJEB12797) | bioreactor metagenome | biome: Moose rumen | place: Sweden | collected 2011-10 | reverse complement strand
CCGCGACACCAAGCCGGAACTGGCGAAGGCGTTCCCATCAATGGCATCCATCCTTGAGGAGATGCAGACCATCCGCTGCATTGAGCACGATGGGCACCGCAAGTTCGTCACACCGTTTGTCGGAGACCAGATCCTCATCTGCGACGCCTTCGGCTTTGAGATCCCGGAGGGCTGCCGCCCCACCTACACGTCCCGGAAATCAACCAAGGGCAAGCCCGGCCGCCCGCCTAATCCGCAGGTCGAGACTTCTTAGTACAAATTGTTGCAAAACTCAGAATTATCAAAAATGGTGCCGGGTATGCAAAATCGGCCCCCCAGTGTATTGGAAGGCCGAATGTATTGGAGCTGTGAGAACCCGAATTGCTGGAGGCGGGTTACTTGGCTTCCATGATGCGGTTCTCATCCCGCTTTACAATGGTCTCTATCTCTTGTATGGTCAATTCTTTCATGGCCTGATTCTCGTTAGGTTTACAAACCTTTTTTTCAGCGATAATCATACAATTCACTGCTTTTTTCCAGCGACTTTACTCGAAACTAATGCTGTTTTTCAAGGAAAATCCGGCTATTTGGCATCGGCTCCGTTAATACTTATTTTCGAAAGTAGACACCAGTGATTTTTTCACGGCATCTGGTTTTACAAAAGTAGACATTTTTCAGGAAGTGCGGAGTGGGGGCGGCGAGAGAGGGCGTGAAGTGTAATGTGCTGATTTTGTGCGGGTTAGACAAAAGAGGGGTATCAGAAACCGACACCCCTCTTTTGTGTAATAGATTGTATTTCAATATTTTACATTTCACGCTCGAAATCGGGAGCGGAGCCGGGGCGGTGGGAAAAGGCGGCGGCGAGGCGCTGGGTGACGAAGGAAGTGCGGAGCGAGGAAATTGGTTTTTCCGGCCCCGTCCGGAAAAATAATTTCCTCTGCAATGGTTGACTTGCCGACACGGCGGGCTCCTTTGATAAGCAAGGCTGTTTTTCCGCTTGCGCAAAATTTATATCCCAATAATTCCGACTCAGCGCAAAATTTATTTAACGGTTTTACCTGTTCAGCGCAGATTTTGGGAGCTTTCAAAGGGTAGTGGAAGGCCGATTTCAAGTGGTGTCAGGAAGAAGTGATGATTTTGTATCAGACTACCGTTTTTTCCGGAAGAGGGTCTTCAAATCGATGCTGAAGAAGTCCTCCAATGGCAGTCCTTCGGGACCAACGATAAAAGCACTGGTGATATGATCTGCGTAGAGTTCCTTGAACTTTTCGTAGCCATCAGTATCGTCGGCACTGCTGCTCTTGACCTCAATAGCAACCAAAGCCTGTCCCTTCTTGAGGACGTAATCGCATTCTTCTTTTTTGTCATTGCGCCAATAGAGAAGTTCGAATCCGTCCAAAAGTGAACGATTGGCCAGGTGCGCTCCTACGGCGGATTCTACCTGTCTGCCCCATTCTGTGGAATCAATCACAGCCTCTTCAAAAGTATATGTGCCGTATCGGTTGCGAAAAGCGCTGTTGTACACTTGCATCTTGGGAATGGAGTTCTTTTCCTTGACGGGAGATGGCGAATACTTCTGCAGGGGCTTCACCAACATGGTCTTGTCCAAGGCTTCCAGATAGGATTTGATGGTGGGGACGGTGCCGCTGTTCATCGTGCCTTGCATCTTGGTGAGTGACAGCTCACGAGCCGACTCGACGCAGGCCAGCTCGAAGACCTGGCGCAGAAGGGCCGGATTGCGGATTTCGTCGATTTCCAGAATATCTCTCGTGAGAATGGGTGAAATGATGGTGCCTTCCATCAAGTCCCGCCAACGGTCTTCGTCTTTTATGTCGGGGGCCAGGCCAGGGAAACCTCCGAAATAGATATACTGCTGAATGGTGAAGCCGAAGGCGTCGCGCATCTCGTGCCACTCCCAGTAGCCCATTTTGATGGATTCGAACCGACCTTCAAGAGATTCGTCCAATCCTTTTTGGAGAAGGACTCGAGAGGAACCCAAGAGTATGACTTTCAAGTTGCGTTTTTCGCGGGTATCCCGGTCCCACTCTTTTTTCACCTGTTCACTCCAGGTCTTGATCTTCTGGACTTCGTCTATGATGAGAATGCGCTCTTTCTCCCCATGGAGGTCCATTTTCATCCTGGCTTCCTGCCAGCGGGCCGGTATCCAGGTGGTATCTTCGCGATTTACGCCATCGGCAGCAAAGAAGTCGTAAGGTGTGTCAATACCATCGACATACTGCCCGACAAGGGTGGATTTGCCCACCTGACGAGGCCCCATGATGATTTGCATACGTTTCCTTGGCTCGGCCATCCGGCTCTTCAGAATGGATAAGTGCTGTCTCTCGTATAACATATTTATAAATTCTGTTTTACAAATTTATAAAATATATTTTACAAAATCGCAAGATACGTTAAACTTTTTTCGTAACTCTATTTCTTTTTGAACGCCTTGCGAGCGAATTCTTTCGCAATATAGATCTTGCCCACACGGCGTGATCCTAAATCATTAGGGCTGTAGTGCCGTTTTTCTCTTGCTTCCACTGGAGAAGCCTGTCGTATATCTTTCTTCTCATAATCACCTTTCCGAGATTTTTCACAAGGGAAAATATACACCTTTCCGAGAATTCTGTAGAATAACTTTTCTCCTTGCGCGCAATTTTTACTCGCCATTGTGTTTAATTCCGCAAAAATATTTTGTGCCCCTTGGCGGATTCGGTGATATCGATGTATGGCTTTATGGACTTGTAGTCGGAGGCCCGGTCGCGGGAAGACTCCATCAACGATTCCAAAGGGCCTGACAACAACCTTTCAAACCAGCTATATCAGCCCCATATCCTTGACTGTTGAGGTAAGCTCGGCCGTGTTGGCAACATCAAATTTCACAAGGAGCTTCTTGCGGTACCACTTCACGGTTTCCGGGCTGAGGCCCAGACAGTCGGCGATTTGCGGTGTGGTATAGCCTTTGGTAAGCAGCTCAAGGATCTCTTTTTCACGCTCAGATACTTGCGGCAGTCTGTCGTCGGATGCCGGCTGTCCCATCTCTTGAATGGTTTCTTCCAGAACGGCCGACACTTCGGCCTGTTCTTTCCGGGAACGACGAAGCTTCCTTCCAATCAGCAAGACCGCCAGCAGAAGCAGCAGGAGCAGGATGGCCCCGCCGCCCAAAAGCATCATCTGCCGCCGCTGGGCAAGCAGCGCCGCCGACATATACTCGTAATTCTCTTTGGTGAAGGTCAGTTCCTCTTTGTCATGGGCCGAAAAATACGCATCGGCCTGATGCAGATACCGGAGAGCTTTCCAGGTCTTCCCCTCTTCCATATAAACCCGCCCGAGACCTTTCTGCGCCATGGCCACCATGAGGGAATCGCCCTCCGCGTAGCCCAGGGCCTTCTCGTATGCCTGAGCCGCCTTCCGCAGATTCCCCTGTTCCACCCAGGTTTCACCGATGTTATAGTAGAGGATGGCGTTGCTCTGATTCCATCCGTATTTGTCGAAAATGGCGCCGGCCTTCCCGTACCAGTCCATGGCCAGCGGGATGGAATCCATCATATTGTACAGGTTACCGATGGCTCCGTAAAGGGCCGAACGGGTATCGTCCACCTCTTTCTCAGAATAACCTTCCGGGTTGGTAGGAGAGATAGCATCGCCCGCCATCCTCTCCACGGCCGATAGCGCTTTCCGGTAATAGACGAGCGAACTGTCGAACTGCTCGGAAGACCAGAAACATTGCCCCAGATATCGGTATGCATCGGCATTCGCCTCCTCCCAGCCCCTGGGTTCGGAGATGGAGAGCGCCTTGCGTGCATAGAAAATGCATTTTTCTCCGTTCAGGGCGCTATACCCAAGCATGAGGTCCCGGAATGCACGGTTAAGGGTTACCAGTTTCGTGTCAGATGCCTTGTCAATCGCATCCGGAGTCCAGCGTGCAACGACACGCTCGAGCGAATCCAGGTTATGGCCGCGGTGGTCGTTGTACGCGAAACCCCGAGCGCTCGTCAAAACTATCAACAATAGAATGATACCGATTTTTCTCATGATGACAAAGATAGCAAATAAAAACCTACCATTTTCAACCCCTTAGGGTGGAGTACGCCACCCGAAAGGGTGGTGTTTAAGACGTTGAAATAGACGAAATTTGCAAAAACAAAAACCACAAATGGGCGAAACAACTGCAAATAACATCAAACTGACCCGGCGGGAGATGTCTATCCTGCAGGAAGTTGCCATCGGCAGGACCACTCCGCAGATTGCGACAGACCTGGGGCTGAGCCCGGAAACCGTGAAGTGGTACCGCAAGCAGCTTCTGGTCAAGTTTTCTGCGACCACTTCCGCCGAGGTCGTCCGTAAAGCGATTGTGAATAATATCCTATAATGCCATGAAAAGAATAACTGCCATTATGATTGCCTCGCTGCTGGCGTCTTGCTATGTTGCAAACGGCCAAAGTATGCTGGAGCGGCTGGGCCAGCATGCCAAGAATGCCGTAGAAAACAAACTCGGAGAGAAAGTGGAACAGGGCGTGAACGATGTCCTGGACGGAAAAATCGGCAAGAAGAAAAAGAAGGACAAGGCCGATAAACAGACGGCCGATCCCGTCAGCCAGGACGCTGTCGCCATGCCTGACGCAAAAATTCCTGCCCAGCCTAAGAAGCAGGTGGAGACCTCCTATGCCAAGACCGACTTTGTCCCCGGCGACGAGATCTTCTTCGACGACACTTTTGAGAATGAGAAAATCGGCGAGTTCCCGCTGCGCTGGGATCTTCTGGACGGGTATGTGGAAACCGCGTCCCTGGAAGGCCGGAAAGTGCTGGCGTTCACAGACAATGGCCTTGGGCAGGTGATGCCCCTTATGAAGGGCGACAAGTGGAACTGGCTGCCTGAGATATTCACCCTGGAATTCGACCTTTTCGTGGCGCCGATATCTGACGCCGGAGGCTCTACGCTGGATATGCAATTATGTTTTGGAGACAGGGGTGCATCCGACTATTACAACGCCCTCAGCTACGTAGATTTCAGGTATAGGGAAGATGGCTCTTCAAGTATGGCCTGGAGCCTTCGCAAGCCTTCTTCCGGCGCCCTGACTGTCGGTGATAAACAACTGGGACTCAACACGGGCTTTGACGACTACAACGGGAAAGACAACCCCTTGAAAGCCGGGGAGTGGAACCATTTTGCCTTCTCATTCAACAAGAGGGCTTTCAAGGGCTATATCAACGGGTTCCGCATCATCAATGTGCCGGCCATGGAGGCCCCCGGATATTTCTATTTCAACAGCGCATCTCAGTATGCCTACAGCGGCATTTCCAACGTCCGCCTTGCCAAGGGCGCCGTGCCGCTCTACGACCGTCTGATGTCCGAGGGCAAGATTGTCACCTATGCCATTACCTTCGAAACCGGCAAGGCCGATCTCAAGCCTGAATCCATGGTGGAGATAAACCGTGTGGCCAAATTGATGAAGGAGAACCCCGGCCTGGAATTCGAGGTCCAGGGCCACTGCGACGCCACCGGCTCCGACAAGGTCAATGACCCGCTGAGCCAGAAGCGGGCCGAAGCCATCGTAGCCGCCCTGGTTGAAGAGGGCATCGCACAGGCACGCCTGACCGCCGTCGGAAAGGGCTCCCACCAGCCCATCGCCTCTAACAGCACGGACGAAGGCCGTGCCAAGAACCGCAGGGTAGAATTCATCAAGAAATAACATACCATGAAAAAGATAATCATTACCCTTTTCGCCCTGGCGATGATGCTTCCGGCCAGGGCCCAGATGACCCCCGAAGCCGTGATGGGCATGACGCCTGATTTGCCCTCCACTGCAGCCCTTCTTAACCATTGGAAAGAGCATAACGATCCCCTTAGGGAAGTGGCCCCCGATTCCGACATCCTGAATGAATTCAGGGAAGCCTGGAATGCCGCCAATGACCAGATCCAGGACATGCAGGCCAAAACCCTCGCACCCGGCATGCAACGCAATGCGATGGCCGGAAAGGTTGCAGGGACAAACAAGACGGCAGGCGAGGTCGCCAATATGAGCGAGGCGGAGGCAAAGGCTTTGGCGATGTCCACTATGAAAGGACGCCTATCCAGCATGGGACTCAGTCAGGCCGATTTTGCAAAACTTCAGCGAAGCGACCTATCGGATGAAGAGGCCAAAGCAATGGCCAGCAAGGTGATGGCCAAACAAACCGGCGGGCTCACGGCAAAGGACATTGAGGCAATGTCTCACATGACCGACGAGCAGCGGGCCGCCTTCATGCAGGAATCCGGCCTGGGCGAATCCATGACCGCCAAGATGAATGCCGACAAAGGCAAGCGGGCTTCTTCTCAGAAGCAGTATCAATTGGTTACGGAACTTACTGCCCTGGGCCAGAAGGAATACAGCCTCCAGCAAAAGGCTATCGGGATGATTGAATCGGCCCGGAAGGAAGGTGTGGCCCTGTTTGACCGGAAGTACCGGAAGGCGGATGAGCAGCACCGCAAAGAAATTGACCGGGCTGCGGTGGAACTGGATTATGCTATTAGCGAATCCGACGTGAAAGCCGCCCTGGCACGCCTGCATGCGGCCGAATCTGCTTGGTTCAGTAACATGAGCCGTTTCTACGCAGAGTACATTCCCATGTACCGCGATGCCGTTGCCGGTGCCATGGACTGCTGCCGCGCCCAGATCCTACCTGTCAAGAGACAACATAAGGAGGTGATGGAAAAGCTCTACGCCCTTACCCAAAGTGCCGAATACGCCCTATCCGACTCCGTCCCCTTCGAGGCTTCATACCTGTACTTTGAACTCTCCGAAAAAATTACGGAATTCGAACTGGAAGATGATGAACTGTATAAAGAATAACAGCATGAAAAAAGTATTCACCCTCTTCGCCGTAGTTGCCATGGTGCTGTCCTGCGGCGGCAATGGCCAGAATGGCACAGATACAAATGACGTTAACGGCGGCAGCGGTGCAAGAATCTCCATCGGCGACAAATTCGCTTTCGCCGGCCTGGAAAGCGACCAGCTGGTTCCGGATTTCGCCATCGAACTAAGTGAACTGGAGACAGATCCCCGCTCAGAGAGCAAGCCCATGAAAGATGAAGTCTTCTTTTACACCGGAGAGGACATCAGCGCCATCCCTGCCGAAAAGGTTCAGGCATATCTGCAGAAGGTATATTCGGCAGTAAAGAAAGCTGCAGATAACGGCGTAATTTACAAGGCAAAAGGCATTTCCGGAGACGAACTCGGGGAACAGATCACAACACCTCCCTCGACTGATAAACCTGCAGCTACAGTTATGTACCTCTACCAGTATGACGGGACTTGGTTCAATATTACCGTAGGCCACAAAGCCTACTTCCGCAAGTTCAAGAAAGACTACGGCGAGAAATTCATCGGCGTCGGCGTGAACGTCCAAGAGATGCTTGGAGAGGTGAATTAACTGAATTTACGCAGTATGCCAAGATGAACTAAAATTGACTATTGCCGCCCCCCGGCTTTATTGCAACGCTTCCTTCCGCTTCGCTATTTCCTTCTTGAGGAGGGACTGGGCCTTCATTTTCCGGAGCGCGCCCTGCGCGGCGGCGAAGCGGCCCATCATTTCCTTCAGGTCATCCGGCGTGTAACCGGGGTAGAGGGACGCAAGCACTTCAGCATACAGTGCAAGCCTGTCGGAACTGCCTACGGGGTATTTCTCCTCGAAGAACTTCTCGCTCCAGAGGAGGAACCTCACCGTGGACCGGATGTAGAGTTCCTGCATCGCAGCGACCTCCGGCGATCCTACCGCCTGCTCCCTCCAGAGCACTTTCTTCCAACGGACGGTACGGATCCCGTTTTCCTTCGCGCAGTTCATAACCGTAGCAAGGTCCATCCTGAAGGCCTCGTCGTCCACGACAAAGCGGGAACGGAGGACGGAAGTCCTGAATACGAACGAGGACAGCGGACAGTGAGCCTCACGGTAGAATACATCACGGAAAAGACTCGCGCAGGAGGACTTCAAGCCTATCTTCTTAGGGGTTGTGACGACGGATGAATTCACGTCGATAATCTGGATGTTCCAGTGATAGACATCGAAAGAAGGATAATGGGCCATACAGCGGCGGAGTCCGGCGAATGAGCCCTTCGAAAACTCGTTGTCATCCGAGAAGATACAGACCCAGGGCTCATCACCGACGGCCTCCAGGCAGCGCCTGAGGTGTCTTGTCATAGACTGGCGCCCGAGGTTTTCATCGAACCTGCGGTAACGGATGCCTAAGGAATCCTCGAATTCGGAAACCACGCCGGAGATATCCTTCGGAGAGGCATCGTCCACGACGTAAACATTGATGTCCGGGTCCTTTTGCAACACTATCGAGGAGAGTGTCCTGTGAAGATTGTCACAGTTGTATGCGGGGATTACCACCGCTATCTTGTCACTGATTTTCATATGGGCTCTTTTATCCTTGCAAAGATAGAGAAAAAAGACTACTTTTGTAGTCTTATGCGTGATTTTGTAAAAATGATGAGGCAGTATGCCTCTCCATATAAGGGATATCTTGCAGGGTCGGTGCTTCTGAATATACTTTCAGCCGTGTTTAACATTTTTTCGTTCGCGGTAATCATCCCTATCCTCAATATCCTGTTCAACCTTAGCGACACCGTTTACGAATTCATCCCCTGGGGAACCGCCGGGATGGGCTTCAAGGATATCCTGGTGAACAATGCCTACTGGTGGGTAAGCCAGTATATCGGTGTCCACGGGGCCGGTACCGCGCTGCTTCTTCTGTGCGGAGTAATGATCGGCTTCACCCTCCTGAAGACTTCGTGCTACTTTGGATCCTCCGCTATTATGATCCCTATCCGTACAGGAATCGTAAAGGACATAAGGAACCGGATATACAACAAGATACTGATCCTTCCCATCGGGTTTTTCTCCCAGGAGAGAAAGGGAGACATAATCGCCCGCTTCAGCGGTGATGTCCACGAGGTGGAGACCTCCATCACCTCCTCGATCGAAATGCTCATCAAGGACCCTATCCTTATCCTTTTCTACTTCGGAGTCCTTATCTTCACAAGCCCTGAGATGACTCTCTTCACGATAGTGTTCGTACCGGTTTTCGTATGGGTGATGGGCATTATAGGGAAACAGCTCAAGCGCCGCTCCCTCGAGGCCCAGGGCCTTTGGAGCGATGTGATGTCCCAGATGGAAGAGACCCTCGGCGGCCTCAGGATCATAAAGGCTTTCAACGCTGAGAACAAGATGTCCCGCCGCTTTGCGGGCGCCACAGAGGCGATGAGGCGGAAGGTCAGCCACGTCAACACCCGTCAGGCCCTCGCCCACCCCGTCAGTGAATTCCTCGGTACCGTGATGATAATGATAGTCCTCGCCTTCGGCGGAATGCTTATCATCAGGGGCTCGGGCCTTTTCGGCGGGAGATTCATGGACGCATCCCAGTTCATCTTCTTCATGGTGATCCTCTACTCCGTGATCGCCCCTATCAAGGAACTCTCGAAGGCCGCCTACGGCATCCCGAAGGGCCTGGCTTCGATGGAAAGGATCAACAGAATCCTCGAAGCTGAGAATACCATCAAAGAAAGCGACGAGCCCGTTGCCCTGGACTCTTTCGAGAAGGCCATCTCCGTCGAAGGCGTGAGTTTCTCTTACGAAAACGGAAGGGAAATCCTCCGCGACATAAACTTCGAAATCCCGAAGGGAAAGACAATCGCCATCGTAGGCGAATCCGGGGCCGGAAAGTCCACCCTCGTGGACCTTATCCCCCGCTTCTGGGACGTAACCGGCGGGAGCATCAAGATAGACGGCAAGGATATCCGGGACGTCCGCCTGAAAGACCTTCGCGCCCTTATGGGCAATGTCAATCAGGATCCAATCCTTTTCAACGACACTATTTTCAACAACATAGCATTCGGCGTAGAGGGAGCGACCAAGGAGCAGGTCATCGCCGCGGCGAAAATCGCTAATGCCCATGATTTCATAATGGAAAAGCCTGAGGGTTACTCGACCAACATCGGCGACCGCGGAACCAAGCTTTCCGGAGGCCAGCGCCAGCGCCTTTCCATCGCAAGGGCTATCCTGAAGAATCCCCCTATCCTCATTCTCGACGAAGCGACCGCTTCGCTGGACACGGAATCCGAGAAGATGGTCCAGGATGCGCTGGACCGTCTTATGGAATCAAGGACGACGATTGCCATAGCCCATCGTCTTTCGACCATCAAGAATGCTGACGAGATTCTGGTCATGCACGAAGGAAAGATAGTGGAAAGGGGCCGTCACGAGGAACTTATCGCCCTCGGAGGCTATTACAAGAAACTCAACGACATGCAGGCCCTATGACCAAGAAAGCCCTCCTGATTTCAAGGATACTTCTTCTGCTGTATTTCGCGCTGATACTGCTGCTTTGCTTCGGGAATTTCCAGAACACCCCGAAGACCCCGATATCCCTGTTCGGAATACCAACAGACAAGATTGTCCATTTCGCGATGTTCCTCCCTATGCCGGTACTGTCATATTTCGCGTTCAACCGCTACGGCAGCTCCCGCGGAAGGGCTTTCGCGCTGATCCTGACGGCATTTCTCGTCGCCTGCCTCATAGCCGCCGGGACGGAGCTGGGCCAGGGGCTTCTCACAAATTACAGGACGCCGGACCCTGCGGATTTCAGGGCTGACGCCATTGCAATTGCGATCGCAACCGTCGGCGTCCTTGTCGGAGACATAATCCACAGGAGGGGAAAACAATGAGAAAAAGAGCCGCCGCAGTACTTATTCTCATCCTTGCCACAGGCATCGCCGCATCCGCCCAGTCCAGCCAGACTGTGAAGGACTACCAGAGCGCAGTGGACTCCATCTCGGTCCTTTTCAAGGAGAGGACCGGCGTCGCCGTGAACCTTTCCCTCTGGAAAGTCGTAAGACGCGGAAGCACCCTGGATTTCCATTTCGGGCAGGACCTTGTGAACTATCCTTGGAGGGACGGCGACTCGGACTGGCTTAAAGAGCGTCTCAAGGAGCTTTCCCCCTCGCAATACGCCCAGTATAAGATTGGCGGAATTTACGCCAGGAACCTCCCGGTAGGGATTCTCCCGATGCCGGAAAGGACAAGCGACGGCTCCCCCGTCTTCTCCCGCTTCAAGGTCAATGACCCCCGCCACGCATCTCCTGTAGTCAGTCTTGACAACCCCGCCCCGTCACAGGGCCTTGCCGGAAGGAACATCTCCCTCTGGCAAAGTCACGGCCTGTACTGGGAGGAGAGCCTTGGACGGTGGGAATTCCAGCGCGCCCCTACATTCAGGACCGTGGAGGACCTCTATACCCAGGGCTACGTAATCCCCTTCCTAATCCCGATGCTCGAGAGTGCCGGAGCTTACGTCCTGACACCGCGTGAAAGGGACATCCAGACCTCGGAAGTCATCTGCGACAACGACAAAGGCTTCCCCGGACGCCGCTCCGACGTGATTCGCTTCGAAGGATCCTACCAGGAAAAAGGCCGGTGGAAAGATGCCGGAACCGGTTTCGGCGACATAAAGGAGAAGTATTCCCCCGGCGAAAATCCCTTCGAATTCGGAACCGCGAGAATGGCCGATGCCCTCGCAAAGGCCGATGCTACCATCCGCTGGAGGCCCAGCTTCAAAAAACGCGGCCGCTACGCCGTCTATATCTCATACAAGACCCTCCCGGAGAGCACGGACTGCGCCCTTTACACGGTGCACCATATGGGCGGGGTTTCCCGCTTTGCGGTGAACCAGACGATGGGCGGAGGAACGTGGATTTATCTCGGGACCTTCGAATTCGCCGCCGGCGATGAAGGTTACGTATCCCTTTCAAACGGGACTCCCCCGGAGAGGGATTTCAAAGAGGGGAAAGTCGTTACTGCGGATGCCGTCCGCTTCGGAGGCGGAATGGGCAAATACGACCTCGGAGAGGGAGTCTCCGGGATGCCGTCATATACGGAAGGCGCCCTGTACTCGATGAGATGGGGCGGAGCCCCGGAATCGCTCTTTGAGGACTGGGGAGATGAATATACGAAGGATTATGCCGGCAGGGGGAAATGGACCCGCTATCTTGCCGGAGGCTCCAGGACGAATCCTGACGAACCCGGCCTGAGGATCCCGATAGACCTTTCCCTCGCCTTCCATTCCGACGCCGGTATCACCCCTAACGACAGTATCGTAGGAACACTTGCGATATACACCAGGATTTGTGACAACTCCAGCGCCCTCCCGACGGGAGAAGACCGCCAGAACGCCCGTCTGTACTGTGACTTCGTCCAGTCCCAGATCGTTGACGACATCCGGGCTACCTTCAATCCCGACTGGTCGCGTCGCGGCCTCTGGGACCGTTCCTACAGCGAATCCAGGACGACAGGAGTCCCCGGAATGCTCCTTGAGATCCTGTCCCATCAGAACTTCGGCGATATGAAATACGGACTGGATCCTTCTTTCCGCTTCGCGGTTTCAAGGGCCGTCTACAAGGGAATGCTGAAGTTCCTCTCTACCCGATATGGCTGCCGCTATACCGTCCAGCCGCTTCCCGTAAAGGATTTTGCCGCGGAGCTCCGCGGCACGAACGCCGTTCTCTCCTGGGCCCCGACGGAAGATCCCCTCGAGCCCACGGCAAAGCCGGATGGTTTTATCCTGTACACAAGGATTGATGACGGCGCCTTTGACGGAGGCAGCGTTATCCGGACAACCGAAGGCGAAGGCGGAAGAGTCTTCGCTGAGATTCCGGTCCAACCCGGCCGTCTTTACAGCTTCAAGGTCGTTCCATACAATGACGGAGGAAAGGGTTTCCCCGGGGAAACCCTCTGTGTGGGCATTCCGAAGGATGGCGGGCCGGACGTTCTGGTAGTCAATGATTTCACAAGGGTGGGCCCTCCAACCTGGTTCGACACTCCGACTTATGCCGGCTTCCTCGGGAATACGGACAGCGGTGTTCCCTATATCAACGACATCACCCTCACGGGAGAGGTTTTCCAGTATGAAAGGGGGGCATCGTGGACAGATGATGACAATCCCGGATTCGGAGGTTCCTATACGGACCAGGCCGGAAAGGTCCAGGCCGGAAACACCTTCGATTTTGCGGCAGTGCACGGAAAGTGGCTGATGGACGCGGGATACAGCGTCAGTTCCTCCTCGAGGGGGGCGCTCTCCTCGCTGGCTACGCGGAAATACCGCGCAATGGATATAATCGCCGGGAAACAGGTATCGACTCCGGGAAGGGATTCCCTGAGGTTCAGCGTCTTCCCAAGGGATATCCGGAATGCGTTGACTGAATATACTTCCGGCGGGGGAAATATCCTCATTTCCGGCGCATATATAGCTACGGACGTATGGGACAGGGTCTATCCCGTTGAGAAGGATTCCCTCGAGACGGTCCTTACGAAAGAATTCGTCACCGGAGTCCTGGGCTACAAATGGATTACCAACTACCCGGACAGGAGCGGCCGCGCGGAACCTGTCCGGAATCAGAAACTGACCCCGGGCTCAGGAATCTCCTACAACAGGGATTACTCCCCGTCAATCTACAGGGTCGAGAATCCTGACGGGATCGCCCCTGCGGGAAAGGGTTCCGTGACCATCCTCCGGTATGGGGCCAATTCCGTCTCTGCGGCAACGGCCTATGACAGCGGGAAATACAGGGTAGTAGCCGTGGGATTCCCCCTGGAGGCGGCAACCGATACGGAGCAGGCTGGGAATTTCTTCCGATGGGCTATGAAATATCTCACAACTTTTCGTTAAATTTGTACAATTCTATAGTTAACATATGAGCAAGATACAGGAACTCACAGAGCAACTCTACCAGGAGGGGCTCGCAAAGGGAAAACAGGAAGGAGAAGCCTTCCTGGAAAAGGCCAGGGCGGAAGCGGACCGTATCGTCAGGGAGGCTGACGAAAAGGCTGCGGCCATTGTCGCCAAGGCGGAAAAGGAAGCGGAAGACCTCCGCACGAAGGTTGAGAGCGACCTCCGTATGGCGGCCCGCCAGAGTATTACCGCAACCCGCGCTGACATTGAAAACCTCATAATCGCAAAGACCGCCGGAGAAGGCGTAAGCGCAGCCCTCTCTGATGGGAAATTCCTCAAGGAAGTCATCCTCGAGGTTGCGAAAAAATTCTCCTCCGAGAATACGGAGGACATAGCCCTCATCCTTCCCGAATCCCTCAGGAAGGATCTCGAGCCCTTCGTCAGGGGCGAACTGTCCAAGGTTCTCGGGAAGGGAGTGGAAGCGGAGTTTTCCAAGAAAGTAGCCGGCGGGTTCAAGATCGGGCCCAAGGACGGGAGTTACCTCATTTCGATGACTGACGAGACCTATTCCGCCCTCATAGGCGAATACCTCCGTCCCACCACGAAAAAACTCCTTTTCGGATGAGCAACTTCGAATACATCATCGCATCGCTCCCCTTCCTCACGGCAGACTACAGATACCGTGACGGAAGCGGTTTCGACGCCGTGATTGCCGAATTACGGGAAAACCTCTCGGAAAAGGACGGGGAGACGCTGGATTTCCTCCTGAAGGGCCTCCGCTCCGGGGAACTGGACAGGGACTTTTACGCGGAAGCCCTGTCACACCCCTGCCGTTTCATCCGCGAGTACTTCCGCTTCGACCTCAACCTCCGTAACGCCAAGGTCCGTTATCTTAACAGCGCCCTTGGCCGTCCTGAGGGAATGGACATCCTCTCCGGAGCCGGGAATGACGACGACACTGACCTTGACATCGACCTCCAGAAATTCACCCCCGGGGAATTCGAGGAAGAGTCCGCTACTGAGGCTGTCCTTTCCGGAGAAGACCTTATCGAAAGGGAAAAGGGGCTGGATGACCTCGTATGGAAAAAGGCTGACGCCCTTTCCACCTTCCATTATTTCGACCTTACCGCCGTCCTCGCATATGTTTCGAAGCTCGCGGTTGTGGACCGCTGGCTCGCCCTTGACCAGCAGGCCGGACGGGAACGTTTCAGGAAGCTGGTCGAGGAGGTCAGAGGCACATTCAAGGGTGTCCGGTTCAACGATAATCAATAAACACGAACGATATATGAAAACTACTGGCAAAGTTACCGGTATTGTTTCCAACCTGGTCACAGTCCTCGTGGACGGTCCTGTAGCGGAGAACGAGATCTGCTATATCGACCTCCACGGCGTGAAGATGATGGCCGAGGTGATCAAGGTTGGAGGAAAACTCGCGCAGGTACAGGTCTTCGAGAGTACGCGCGGACTCCGGAACGGAGACAGCGTGGAATTCGAAGGAAGGATGCTTGAGGCCACACTGGGCCCCGGCCTTCTGTCCAGCGTCTATGACGGTCTCCAGAACGACCTGACCACGATGGAGGACGTCTTCCTCCGGAGGGGAGAATACACAGATCCCCTCGACCGCAAGAAACTGTGGGACTTCACCCCCATCGCCGCCCCCGGAGACCGGGTGGCCGCGGCAGACTGGCTGGGCGAAGTGAAGGAAGGATGGCTCCCCCACAAGATAATGGTCCCGTTCTCTTTCAAGGGAGAATACACGGTGAAATCCGTCAAAGAGGCCGGACAGTACAACGTGGATACGGTCATCGCAGTCCTTTCGAATGAAGACGGCGAGGATGTTCCCGTCACGATGACACAGAAGTGGCCCGTCAAGGTCGCAATCAAAGGATACAAGGAAAAGCCCCGTCCCTCGAGGATAATGGAAACCGGCGTCCGTGTCATCGATACCCTCAATCCCATCGCGGAAGGCGGCACCGGATTCATCCCCGGTCCCTTCGGATGCGGCAAGACCGTCCTCCAGCACGCTATCGCAAAGCAGGGCGATGCTGACGTAATCGTGATGGCCGCCTGCGGAGAACGCGCTAACGAGGTCGTGGAGATCTTCACTGAGTTCCCCGAACTGATAGACCCCCATACCGGCCGTCACCTGATGGAGCGTACCACCATCATCTGCAACACGTCGAATATGCCTGTCGCCGCCCGTGAGGCCTCCGTCTATACGGCAATGACAATCTGCGAATACTACAGGGCGATGGGCCTGAAGTGTCTCCTTCTTGCTGACTCGACTTCAAGATGGGCCCAGGCCCTTCGTGAAATGTCCAACCGTATGGAGGAACTCCCCGGCGCAGACGCCTTCCCCGTGGACCTTTCCGCCATCATCTCCGCCTTCTACTCGAGGGCCGGAATGGTTGTCCTGAACAACGGCAAGACCGGCGCGGTCACCTTCATCGGCACGGTATCCCCTGCCGGCGGTAACCTGAAGGAGCCCGTCACCGAATCCACCAAGAAGAGCGCCCGCTGCTTCTACGCCCTCGAGCAGAACCGCGCAGACCAGAAGCGCTATCCCGCCGTCAACCCTATCGACTCCTACTCCAAGTATCTCGAATATCCTGAGATTATCTCCTACCTCGACGAGACTGTCGAAAAGGGATGGGTGGACAAGGTTATGAAACTCAAGAACATTATCCGCCGCGGCAAGGAGACGATGGAACAGATCAACATCCTCGGTGATGACGGTGTTCCAATGAGTTATCACGTAACGTTCTGGAAGAGCGAACTCGTGGACTTCATCATCCTCCAGCAGGACGGATTCGACCCCGTGGACTCCCTCTGCCCTATCGAGAGGCAGCGTTTCATGGTGGACGTGGTGCTCGATATCTGCGAAAGGGATTTCGAGTTCGAGGACTACGAAAAATGCCGCGACTGGTTCAAAAACATCTTCAACGAACTCCGCCAGATGAACTACTCCGAGTTCCATAGCGAGGCCTTTGAAAAGTATTACAACGACGTACTAAAACTCCTGGAAGAAAATGGCAAATAGAGCATATCAGAGAATATACACACAGCTTGAGAGCATTACGAAGGCGACGGTTTCGCTCCGCGCCGCCGGAGTCTCGAACGACGAGCTCGCCGTTGTTGCCGGCCGCCTTGCCCAGGTTGTCCGCACCAAGGGAGACGTCGTAACCCTCCAGATCTTCTCCGGAACAGAAGGCATTCCAACCAATGCGGAGGTGGTATTCCTCGGCGAACCTCCTACCCTTAAGGTCAGCGACGAGCTCTCCGGACGCTTCTTCGACGCTTATGGTCACCCCATCGACGGCGGCCCGGAAATCGAAGGCGAACTCCGCCAGATCGGCGGCCCGTCCGTCAATCCTTACAAGAGGCGCCAGCCTTCCCAGCTGATCCCTACCGGAATCGCAGGCATCGACCTCAACAACACCCTCGTCTCCGGACAGAAAATCCCCTTCTTTGCGGATCCCGACCAGCCTTACAACAAGGTTATGGCCGATGTCGCCCTGCGCGCTGACGTTGACAAGATCATCCTCGGGGGAATGGGCCTTTCCAACGACGACTACCTTTTCTTCCGCCACAGCTTCGAAGCCGCAGGCGCCCTCGACAAGATCATCTGTTTTATCAATACGACTGAGAACCCCCCGGTAGAGAGGCTTCTCATCCCGGATATGGCTCTTACCGCCGCGGAATACTTCGCCGTGGACAAGAATGAGAAGGTGCTGGTTCTGCTGACGGATATGACCCTCTACGCTGACGCGCTTTCCATCGTCTCCAACCGTATGGACCAGATCCCTTCGAAGGACTCGATGCCGGGTTCCCTCTACAGCGACCTTGCAAAGATCTACGAGAAAGCCGTCCAGCTTCCGACCGAAGGGTCCATCACCATCATTGCGGTCACAACCCTCAATGACGGTGACATCACCCACGCAATCCCTGACAACACCGGATACATCACGGAAGGCCAGCTCTACCTCAAGGCCGATACTGACACCGGAAAGGTCATCATCGACCCGTTCCGTTCGCTCAGCCGTCTGAAACAGCTGGTCCAGGGCAAGAAGACCCGTGAGGACCATTCCCAGGTCATGAACGCATCCGTGCGTCTTTACGCTGACGCGCAGAACGCGAAGACCAAGCTCGAGAACGGTTTCGACCTTTCCGACTACGACCGCCGCTGCCTGCAGTACGCGAAGGACTATGCCGTCGAACTCCTTTCGATCGACGTCAACATCACCATCGACCAGATGCTGGACACTGCCTGGGCCCTTTTCGCAAGGTACTTCTCCCCCGCGGAGACCGGCATCAAGCAGGCTCTTATCGACAAATACTGGAAGAAATAATGGCAATTAAATTCCAATACAACAAAACGTCGCTGAACGAACTGGGCAAACAGCTCAAGGTCCGTCAGAGGGCTCTCCCTACCCTTCAGAACAAGGAGAGCGCCCTGAGGCTCGAGGTGAGAAAGGCCCGGGAAGACAGTGACCGGCTTGTTTCGGAACTTGATGCCGCCCTGAAAAGATACGACTATCTTGCAGCCCTCTGGAACGAATTCGATGCAGGGCTCATCAGCATCACGGACGTGGACCTGTACACCGTGAAAGTCGCCGGCGTGAAAACTCCGGCCCTCGGGGATATCCACTACGAGATCCATCCCTTCAACGCCTTCGTCAGCCCCGCCTGGTATGCTGACGGTGTGGCGATACTGAAGGAGCTCTCCCGGATCGGGATAGAATCCGAGGTATGCCTTGAAAAGGCAAGGATCCTTGACTGGCAGAGGAGGAAGACGACCCAGAAGGTCAACCTCTACGAAAAAGTCCAGATTCCCGGTTATCAGGATGCTATCCGCAAGATAAAACGCTATATGGAGGATGAGGAAAACCTCTCCAAGGCGGCATCGAAAATAGTCAAGTCGCGTCACGCGGCTGAGGAGGAGGAGGCTCCCGCGGTATGATAGAGAAAATGACAAAATACTCCGTCGTACTCCGGAGCGGAGACCAGGAATCCTTCCTCGCAAAGCTGCAGGAGCTGGGCCTCGTGGATATCACAAGGAGCAGGAAACCCGTAAGCGAAGCTTCCCTGAAGGCTCTTTCAGAGATTGAACACATCAAGGGCCTTGTCGACGGCCTTAAAAAGGTCGAGATTCCGGATGGGACCGTCGCCCGGGACCTTGACGGGGACATCGTACTCCGTACCGGAGAACTACTGAAGCAGTACAGCGGCAACATCGAAACGATAAGCGCCCTTGAAAAGGAACGGAACCGGATCGCCGCGTGGGGCCCATACGACACCTCCCTTGTCGGGGAACTCTCCGATGCGGGCGCACCCCTTCATTTCCACGTCCTTTCAAAGAAGTCGTTCAAAGATGAATGGGCTGAAGATTACGCCCTGTCTGTCGTTGCGGAGGTAAAGGGCAATGTCCGCTTTGTCGTAGCTGGCGAAGACGGCCTCCCCGGCGAGATTCCCGCCCCCCGGACTGACCTTGGATCGATCGAGGGCGAAATCTCCGAAGCGGAGAAAAACTGCGCTGAAGTCCTTTCAGAGCTCGCCGGAGCGAGGAATCGCATCGCTGAACTTGAGGCGCTTCGAAGCGAAGGATCTTCCCGCCTTGACCTTATCCTTGCTGACGAATCGGCAGTACCTGCCGTGGAGAACACCCTGGTCATTCTGGAAGGATACGCTCCCGTAGGCTCTGACGCTCCCGTGACTGATTTTCTCGAATCTTCCGGCGTTGTCTATCTCAAGGAAGAGGCGACCGTCGAAGACAATCCTCCCATTGCATTCCGCAACAACAGGTTTGTCCGGATGTTCGAGACCCTGACGGATATGTACGGCCGTCCGGCCTACGACGGCTTTGACCCTACCCCCTATATCAGCATTTTCTTCCTGCTGTTCTTCGCATTCTGCATGGGAGACGCCGGTTACGGGCTTGTACTGGTTTTGATAGGCCTGCTCCTTCGAAAATCCGCCAAGGACCTTGCGCCGCTGGTCGTCACTCTCGGTCTTGGAACCGTGGTAATAGGATTCCTGTTCCACACGTTCTTCTCGATGGATATCTCCACGTGGCGGATTTTCGCCCCCATCAAGGGTATGTTCCTGCCTTCACAGATAGCAGGCAACGATGCAACTATGGTCCTGTCTCTTGCCATAGGTGTCCTTCACATCTGTCTCGCGATGGTAGTAAAGACCATCCACGAGACCAGGACCAAGGGCTTCTATGCAAGCCTTGGTACCTGGGGATGGACGCTGCTTGTAGTGGGTGGTGTAATCGTCGCCGCCTTTGCCCTTGCAGGCGTTCTTGACGCTGTGCTCACCAAATGGATCGTGATAGTTCTGGGCTTGGTTTCCGCGCTTGGGATATTCGTATTCAACGACCCGAAGCGAAACAAGCTGGCAAACATAGGGATGGGCCTGTGGGATACTTACAATATGGTTACCGGTCTTGTCGGAGATGTACTCAGTTACATACGTCTTTACGCCCTCGGACTCGCCGGGGCAATGCTCGGAAAGGCCTTCAACGATATGGGAATGATGATACTGGGAGATACTCCGAACATCGGAAAATGGCTGGCCTTCCTGCTTCTTGTGATCTTCGGACACACGCTGAACATCGCCATGTGCGCCCTCGGCGCCTTTGTCCACCCGCTTCGCCTTAACTTCCTGGAGTTCTTCAAGAATGCCGGCTACGAGGCTTCCGGACGCAATTTTAACCCCCTTAAAAAATCTTTAAACAAACAATAACATATGGAACAAGTTTTAGCTTATCTTGGACTGGGACTGGTGCTCGCACTTGCCGGCATCGGATCCTCCATCGGCACCACAATCGCAGGCAACGCTGCAGAAGGTGCCCTCAAACGCAAACCGGAGTCCTCCGGAAGTTATCTGCTGCTTTCCGCCCTTCCTTCCACCCAGGGAATCTACGGCTTCGTGGCTTTTCTGGTTATGATGGGGAAATACACCGGCGGAACCCTTAGCGGATGGATCTGCTTCGGCGTCGGCCTTGCGGCAGGTGTCGGCATCCTTATATCCGGCATCCGGCAGGGTCAGGTCTGCGCTAACGGTATCGTGGGCGTCTCCCAGGGCCACAACGTTGTCACCAACACCCTTATCTACGCCGCTCTCCCGGAGTTCTACGCAATCCTTTGCCTTGTAGGCGCAATTCTGGCCCATTAATAATATGATTACCGCCTGCACACTCCCCTACGCCCCGGATGCCCTTGCACCCGCGATAAGCGCTGAGACAATCTCTTTCCACTACGGAAAGCACCTCGCGACCTACGTCAATAACCTCAACGCCGCCCTTCCCGGCAGCGCCTTCGAGGGTATGGAACTGGAGGAGATCGTCAAAAAGGCGGACGGTCCCCTCTACAACAACGCCGGACAAACGCTCAATCACAACCTCTACTTTACCCAGTTCGCCCCCCGGCGCGACAACAACGCCCCGAAGGGTAAGTTGGCGCTGGCTATAGACAAGGAGTTCGGAAGTTTCGATGCATTCAAGAAGGAATTTACCGCAAAGGGAGCGGGCCTTTTCGGAAGCGGATGGGTGTTCCTTAGCGCAAAGGCTGACGGATCCCTTGTCATAACTCAGGAGCCCAACGCCGGCAACCCCCTCAGAAGCGGCCTTACCCCCATTCTGACCTTCGACGTGTGGGAGCACGCTTACTACCTTGATTTCCAGAACCGGAGGGCTGACCAGCTCGCCGCCCTCTGGGATATAGTAAACTGGGACGTCGTTTCGGAGAGGTACGCTGAAAGATAAAAAAAGGCTGCACCTCGAAAGTGCAGCCTTTTGTACTGGGTAGGAGAATCGAACTCCTATTGCGAGATTGAGAATCTCGAGTACTAACCGTTATACGAACCCAGCGTTTTGGGACTGCAAATCTAAGAAGAATATTTTTTTCTGCCAAATTTTTTTCAGATATGACACTGATTAAGTCTATCTCCGGAATCAGGGGCACTATCGGAGGCGCTCCGGGAAACGCTCTCACCCCTGTTGACATCGTAAAGTTCACCGCCGCCTATGCGGCAACCCTCCCCTCCAGAAAAGCAACGCCAAACGGGGAAAGGTACAAGATCGTCGTAGGCAAGGACGCCCGTATGTCCGGCGATATGGTTGAACAGCTCGTGGTAGGGACCCTCACAGGATGCGGCATTGACGTTGTAAAGTGCGGCTTCGCCTCCACCCCGACAACCGAAATGGCCGTTCTCTTTGCGAACGCTGACGGTGGAATAATCCTTACAGCATCCCACAACCCCCGCCAGTGGAACGCCCTCAAGCTTCTCAACGACAAGGGAGAATTCCTGACCGCCGCCGAAGGCCAGGCCGTACTGGACCTCGCGGAGAAGGAAGACTTCGACTTCGCGGAAGTTGACAACCTCGGGAATATCGAGGAGGAGGATTTCACGGACAGGCACCTCGACGCCGTCCTCGCACTCCCCTCCGTCGATGTGGAAGCTGTCCGGAATGCCCATTTTACCGTCGTCGTTGACGCGATCAACTCCGTCGGAGGCATCATTATGCCACGCCTTCTGGAGCGTCTCGGCGTCAAATGCATCCCCCTCAACTGCAATCCTACCGGAGATTTTGCCCATAATCCCGAACCGCTCCCCGCAAACCTCGTGGACCTCTCCGAGACCGTCAAGAGAGAGAAGGCGGACCTTGGTGTCTCCGTCGACCCGGACGTTGACCGCCTCGCCTTCATCCAGGAGGACGGCGAGCCCTTCGTGGAGGAATACACCCTCGTCAGCGTCGCTGACTACCTGTGCGAACTGGCGAAGAAGGAAGGAAAGCCCATCGCAACCGTCTCCAACCTCTCTTCCACCCGCGCTCTCCGCGACGTTACCGAAAAGCACGGCGGAAAGTATTATGCCTCCGCAGTGGGCGAAGTCAACGTAACTACCCTGATGCACAAGGTTGGCGCCCTCATCGGCGGCGAGGGCAACGGAGGAGTCATCTACCCTGCAATCCACGCAGGCCGCGACGCAATGGTGGGAGTCGCCCTCTTCCTTTCCAATCTGGCCCATAAGAAGATGAAGGTCAGCGAGCTCAAGAAGACCTATCCCCAGTACTTCATCGCAAAGAACAAGATCCAGCTCAGCGACCCCGCTCTCATCGAGAAGATCCTCTCGGAGCTCAAGGTCATCTATGCCAAAGAAGACGTCAACACCGTCGACGGAGTAAAAATCAGTTTCGAGGCAAAGAAGCAGTGGGTCCATCTCCGCAAGTCCAACACGGAGCCCATCATCCGCATCTACTCCGAGGCCGGCACTATGGCAGAGGCTGAGGCCCTTGGGAACGAGGTCATCGAGGTCGCAAAGAAGATTATCGGTTAATGTTTTCATTCAGGACAACCCCTCTCCGGGAACAGATGGACAAGGGGCTGCAGAGCGGCCGCGTAGGCTGCTTTGTAACCCAGAACTGCTGGGATACGGATGAAGGTCGGTGGATGTGGGAACTCTTCGCGCAGCGGGGGAATCTCGCCGTGGTGTTCAACCCGCGCGAGACCGAACTCACCCCGGGGACCAACCACATAGTCTTTGATGTGGAGGAAGTCCGCGGACTCAACGCCGTGGTCGTGGAAATCCAGGATGTCGGAGTCAGGTATTTCAACTACACCAAGGACGTAATGCACCTGATGGATATGCTGTGCCTCCTTGGCGAGGAATCCCCCTCCCTGTACATCGTGGACCATATCAATCCGGCCGGACGCGTAGTGGAAGGCACGATTCCGTCGGTCTCGTCGGAGCTTTTCGTTCCGAAGGTCGCCCACAGGCACGGACTTACCCTTGGCGAACTGTGCAACCTGTACTACAGCGAAATCGCCGCGAAATTCCCCCTCCACGTGATATCCGCGATGGCATCAGGGAACTCCAGGTCCATACTTCCTTGGACCATCGCTCCCGCATCTGACATCCCAGGGCTGTTCTCCTCGTATCTGTACAGCGGCGGCGGGCTGTGGAACAACACCACTGTCACTCCCGGTATAGGGACATCGCGTCCATACGAATATATCGGCGCGCCCTTCATCAAGGCCGATGCAGCCAAGTATATGCCCGAGGCTCCCGGGGCACTGCTCCGTCCCTGCTCTTTCACCCCTTCCGCGGGTCTGTATCAGGGCGAACGGTGCTATGGGTTCCAGATAATGCTTACCCCCGGGGAGGATTATCACAGTCTCCTCCATACACTCCGGCTGATGCGCTGGCTCAAGGAGCATTACTCCCAGTTCGAGTATTCCGAAGGCCTTTTCAACAAGCTCTCAGACCCGGTGCTGGAAGAGTATCTTAAGGAGTCCATACCTTTCGACGTTGTCAAGGAACACGTCAAACTGGAGGAACAGAAATGGATACGGAAGGCGAAAAGATACACTCTTTACGAAGATCTTCCGTTCAGAATGAAATAATTTGGAAAGACCGGAATTATTTTCTACCTTTGCCGTCCCAAAATTGTGTACACAAAATTTTAAGTAAAATGAAGAAAGGAATCCATCCCGAAACCTACCGCCTTGTAGCTTTCAAGGATATGTCCAACGACACTGTCTTCATCACCCGTTCCTGCGCTCCCGCAAAGGAGACCCTGGAAGTGGAAGGAGTTGAATACCCCGTGGTGAAGCTGGAGATTTCCAACACTTCCCATCCTTTCTATACTGGAAAGGTGAAGCTCGTGGATACCGCCGGTCGCGTCGATATGTTCTATCAGAGATACAAGAACAGGAAGAAATAAGTTCTTTCCTGAACAGGTTGAGAAAGCCTGCCGCGATAAAGCCGGCAGGCTTTTTTTGAAACTGACAAAGTGGCAGATGGCGAAGGGCTTGGCAAAGAATTTGCGTCGCCCCTTTGCGCCCGAAAACATATATATTATTATGGCAGAGAAGAAAACAGAAGAAGAGAAAGCCGCAGTGAAGGCCCGTAAAAAAGCAGAACTGGATGAGCTCAAGGCCCAGCTCGAGGCTGAAAAAGATAAATACGTCAGGCTCTATGCGGAGTTCGACACTTACAGGCGCCGCACTTCGGAAGAACGGCTCCAGCTTGTAAAGACCGCATCGGCAGAGACCATACTCGGACTCCTCCCAATCCTCGACGATTGCGAGATTGCCCTTGCGTCCCTCAAGGACAGTACTGACAGCGAGGCCGCAAAGGAAGGCACGAACCTGATATATAACAAACTCCTGACATACCTGGGCACAAAGGGCCTGAAGAAGATTGAAGCCAAGGGAGAGCCCTTCGACACGGAATTCCACGAGGCTGTCACGATGTTCCCTGCTCCTTCAGAGGATATGAAGGGAAAGGTCATAGACGTCGTCCAGAACGGATATCTTCTCGGAGACCGGGTTCTCCGCTATGCTAAAGTTGTAGTAGGATCATAAGTTATGGCAGAAAAGAGAGATTACTACGAGGTTCTCGGGGTCACCAAGACCGCGAGCGCTGATGAAATTAAGTCTGCTTACCGGAAGCTTGCCCTCAAATGGCATCCTGACCGCTGGGTGAATGGTACTGACGCGGAAAAGAAGAATGCAGAGGAAAAGTTCAAGGAGGCGGCTGAAGCCTATTCTGTCCTGAGCGACCCCGACAAGAAGGCCCGCTATGACCAGTTCGGCTTCGCCGGAGACCAGATGGGCGGCGCAGGAGGATTCGATTTCAACGGATTCGACCCTATGGACTTTCTCCGCAATGTGTTCGGGGGAAACTTCGGATTCGGAGGAAGCGGCGGTTTCGGAGGCTTCGGAGGATACGACGACGGTCAGCGCCAGATGAGAGGCCGCGATATACGTACCAGCGTTAAGCTTACCCTTGAGGAAATCGCAAAGGGCTGCGAGAAGACGGTGACCCTCGAAAGACTCCGTCCCTGCCCCGAGTGTCAGGGTAAAGGCGCTAAAAACGCATCTGATATCAAGGTCTGTCCTACCTGCCAGGGACGCGGACAGGTCCGTCAGGCCACTTCCGGAATCTTCGGGATGCAAAGCTACACAATCTCAACCTGCCCCAAGTGCGGAGGCGAAGGAAAGATTGTCACCAATCCCTGCCACCGCTGCAATGGAACCGGCCTGGAGCGGAAGAGGGAGAACGTAACCGTGAAAATTCCCGCCGGTGTAGAGGAAGGTATGCAGCTTACGATGCGCGGTGAAGGCCACGGCGCTCCCCGCGGAGGACAGAACGGAGACCTTCTCATCGTTATCCACGAAGAAGCTCACCCCAACCTCCGCCGTGACGGCAATCACCTGTTCTATACCCATATCCTCCCCGTTACGGATGCACTTCTGGGGTGTGAGATTTCAGTCCCCTGCCTTGACGGGAGCTATAAGGTCAAGCTTGATCCCGGCACTCAGTCCGGCACGGTAATCAAACTGCGCGGAAAGGGTCTTCCTGCGGTCCAGGGTTATGGACGCGGAAACGGTGACCTCTACGTTAAAATCCTTGTCTGGATGCCACACAAGCTCTCCAAGAGCGAAAAAGAGGCTATCGAGAAACTCCGGGGGAGCGCGTCGTTCAAGCCGGACCTGACACGGGATGACAAAACAATTTTTGAAAAGGAACAGAATATTTTCTGAAAAATTTTGGATAATCGAAATAAATTCATACCTTTGCAATCCCAAAAACGCGCAACCTCTTGTGAAGGAACGTAGAACGCAATGTTGCAAAGAGAATTTATAGAGAAATGGACCTTATAAAAGTAGCAGAACAGGCTTTCCAGAGCGGCAAAGCAGCTGAGTTTCCGGAGTTCAAGGCGGGAGACACCGTCACTGTGACCTATCGGATCAAGGAAGGCGACAAGGAAAGACTTCAGAAGTTTCGTGGAGTCGTGATTCAGATCAAGGGCATGGATCCTCACACCAGGACTTTCACAGTCCGCAAGATATCCAGCGGAATCGGTGTTGAGAGGATTTTCCCCTACCAGTCACCCTTCATTGACAGCGTGGAAGTGAACAAGTACGGTAAAGTGCGTCGCGCACGAATCTTCTATCTCCGCGACCTCACCGGAAAGAAAGCCCGCATAAAGGAAAAGATCTATACAGCGGAGAAATCCGAGTAATAGAAAGGTTGTCCGCCACGCGACAACTGCCAATGGCTCCTTAGCTCAATTGAATAGAGCATTTGACTACGGATCAAAAGGTTACAGGTTTGAGTCCTGTAGGAGTCACTTCCGAAAAGAGCTAAAATTCTGAAAATCAGAGTTTTAGCTCTTTTCTTATATCCTATTTGCCCGAATTTTGCCCGAAAGATTTTCGGGCTCTTCTTTGGACTTTGTCCCAGCTTCATGGGACATGGGGTGGACTTGCGATAATACTTCCGCGCTACTCCCCTTCCGGAGCGTAGAAGGAAATTCGGAGCATGGTCACATAGAGGGGACCGCCGCTCTCGATGCGGAAGCCGTTGTAGTATCCCGTAGAGAAGTCGTAATCGTAGTAATTCTCGGATTCTGACCATTTCTTGGATTCAGGCTGGGCGATGACCGTGGCGGTGCCGTCGGGTGCGATGCCGTAAACCGTAGCAGTGTTGGTGGCCGATTTTGACATCTTGAGCAGTATACTTTCAATCTCGCCCTGGTGCTGCATCGAACTCTCGGTGCAGGTGGAAAGCGTCCAGGGCAAACTGTCGTTATCGTAGAACAGATATCCCCAGTTGGTCTTGAGGTTGCTCACGTTGAAGTACCAGGGGAAGTATTCCTCGCCGTCTTCGGTCACCTTCCAGATGGGATCCAGACTCTTGTCCAGATGGGTGGAGCCGTAAGATGAATCCACGTTCGGCCAGTCTATGTACCGGGATTTGCCGATGTACATTTCCTTCTCAGAATAGAAGAAGTCGAGAAGGCCGCTGTCGGCATCCGGAACCGGCTTGACATAAAGGGTATACTGGTCCGCCTCCAGTCCTGAAGGCACTTCCACGTAGTACATTCCGTCCATCTCGCCCGTCCCGGCTACCGGAGTCAGAGCCACTTTATCATAATTGACATAGTCTTCCTTTACGTCATCCCAATAATCTCCGTACCGCTGATAATAACATACGTACCCCGAGGCGTGAGCATCCGCAGGCCACATAGCGGTAAATCCCGTGCGAGGCTTGGGCGAAACATACATAATCGGCTCCGGAAGGCTGACGACGGCGGGTTTCATATCCACGGAGAACATCGTAAGCCCGCCATCCTTGAACGTGAGGCTGCGACCAAGCGATTCAAGGTCCACGAGTTTGGAGTACTTCAATTCGCTGCCGCCCCGGTCAACGGTGCAGATAATGCCGAACCAGTCGTCCAATACGCCGGGCAGCACACGGAGATACATAACGGCCTCCCCATTTGCATCGGCAACGATGGGCCTCAGGGGGTCGGATGCGGTGAAACTCACATGATAGCAATCACCCAGCATATCTTCCAGATATTCAGGAACATCATATATGTATTTGCCGGTTTCAGGGTAATAAGATATAATATCTTCCATCCTGCAGCAAGCCTTCAGATGGTCGCCGGTGTACCATGTGCCGGATTTTACCTCATCTCCTTCCTGCAGCCCTTTCAGGGTAATCTTCACCACCGTTCCCAGGCGTGCGAAATTGAAGGAAATCTTGTCAGGACGGGAGCTGTACTCGGCAAAACGGGATACCAGCATATCGTCGGCCGTGCTGTACCCGCCCGCATAGACCTCCTGGTCAGGATCAATCATCAATGGAATGCTTTCACCATGCATATAATAAGGATTATAGGAGCAGGCCAGATACTTGTATGTGAAAGTATAGGTTGCCAACTCTTCCGCAGTGAGGGTGCTCTCCCAGTAATACGACTCGAAGGTGGCCGTGAACGTGGCGGTCTCACCGCCTGCGGCAAGAGGATCGGTTTCAACAAAACCAGAGACGCTGTCGATGTTGCCTAGCTCGGGGTCGCTGGAAACGCCCGTCACAAACTCCTTTACATACAGCACGTCCCCCGCTTCCCATTCCCCTTTGAAATGTCCCTCAAGGTCCTGGGTTATGACCGTCTTCGTAACGTTGCCCAGACTGGCCTGAATGGCCACCGTGTGGGGAGCCGCCTTTGTTTCAACAGCGACGGTCTCTTCTTTCTGGCAGGAGACCAATGCACCAAGCAGCAACGCGGCTGCAAATATTCTCATCGTTTTCATCAGAAACTTCCTCCATCGACTACATCGTCATCGTCAATATTGCCCGACGAATTGCCGGAGCCGAACTGCATGTAGTTGCTCACGCAGATGAACCCTTCCGTCCTGACATGGATCACCGATGTCACAGGGCTCTCATAATTGGACTTTTCCACTTTCATGACTGCAATACACTATTGTAATCATGCAAATTTCGGAAAAGCCTCCCACTTGGGATTACTCAATTTTAAGTAATTTGCGCCTCCGCCGTTACCTAAAACGGACATTTTTCGCGCTTTTCGGCCGTTTTCGCTAACTTTGCACAAACTTTTGACCATGAGAAGGATCCTTCTGTACATACTCATAACGGCTTCGCTCCTGACTCTTTCCGCGTGCCGCGAGGGGCGGCACGCCGCTTGGGAACAGTCCGAAGCCCAGGCTTTCATTGACGCCGCGGCAAACGACGTCGCTGCACAACGATTCGATGCCGCGATGGAAAAAGCGCTGCACGCACTGGAACTGGCCGGTAATTCGCCGCACCTGAAAGTCCGCGCCCTGAACTGCATCACCGGCATCGACATCATGGCCAGCCGCGACGCCGACGCCTGGGAGAAAGCCCTGGAAGCGGAAGCCATCGCCCGTGAGAACGGCTTCAAGGAGGAATTGTCCGGCATCCTCATCTCCAAGGCAAAACTCTGCTCCTATGCCGAGATTTCCCCGGAGACCGGCCGTAACGACGAAGGCCTCTCCTATGCCACCGAAGCCCTTTCCCTTGCCGAAGATGTGAACGCCGTAGAGCAGGAATGTGAGGCCTGCTATATCATCTCGTCCCTCTATATCAACAAGAACCGCTGGTCGGAGCCCATAGACAAAGACATCTACCGCCTCGCCGGGGAATATCTGGACCGTAGCCAGGCCCTGGCCGACACCTACGACATACCACGTCTCCGCCGCAACGGCATCCTCTTCCGTTCCCGGTGGTTCCAGCAGGGCGGCCGCAACGAAGAGGCCATCCGTTACTTCGAGCAGGTGCTCGCCACCCTCAGGGAAACCGACCATCTCACCGCTTCCGCCCTTGATGACCGCCTAGTGCGCCTGTATACGCGCACAGGGCAGTATCAGAAGGCCCTGGACACCCACGACGACTACGTCTTCCACAACCAGAAATACATTCAGCAGAAGCAGGACGAAACCCTTCAGGAAATGGAAACCCGCTTCGAGGTGCAGGCTAAGGAACGCGCCATTGAGCGGAGCCGGTACCAGATTGTCTTGCTCATCCTTGCCCTTCTGCTGGCCGTGGCTGTCATCACCATCATCGGCACCCACTTGCGGAAAGTCCGCCGTCGCAGCGCCGAACTCCAGCGCATAAGCGACTCCCGCGAGCAGATTATCGAATTCCTGTCCAAGGATTTGAAGAATCCGGCAAACGCCATTGCCGGCGATATCACCGCGCTCTCCGCCCAGGCCGCGACGCTGTCGGCCGATGAGATTCGGAAGAAATGCCAGGAACTGGCCAGGAATACGGAGGAGATGAATGCCGACGTGGCCCGCTACGTGGGTGACGTCCTTGTTGAGCGGAGCAAAAAGATTGCCGACATCGGCCTGAGCCAGCGTGAAATCCAGATTATCCGCCTCACCGCCGAGGGACTCACCGCCGCTGAGATTGCCGAGCGCACCTGCCTGAGCGTTCACACCGTGAACACACACCGCCGCCGCATCTACAACAAAATGGACGTCCGCAACGTCGCCGACCTCATCCACAAGGCTACTGAAATGGGGATACTCTGACTATAAATTTTTGGCTGTATTCTCTCCACCATGTTCCGCCAAACTTGCATTTTTTTGACAACTTTGGCGGAACATTCTGCACTCTCTGCAGTTAATCGTTTCCCGGCTCCTTCACTCCGAAGGAGCCTTTTTTGTCCCCCGTCACTGGCACGCGCCATCTTCCGGTACTGCGATGAAGGCCCCATCGAGACGCGCCTCCCTTACACAATGCCGGTAATCAGAGCCCCAGGCCCCGCCAAGCCTACTCGTTCTTCAGCGTCTCCGCCGGATTCATCCGGGCGGTCTTGAGGTAGTGATACAGTACCACGGCGGCGCAGAGCATCCCCACAATCACCAGCGCCAGCAGGAACACTGACGGCATAAAGCCCACCCGGTGCGCAAACTGCTGCAGGTAATACTTCACCACAAGCCATCCGATAGGCGCCGCAATCACATAACAGATGGCCACGGTCCTCAGATACAGCAGCAAGCCCTCGCCGGTAATCTGGCCCATATCGGCCCCGAACACCCGCTTTACGGAAATCTCCATCCGCTTGTACTGCACGTCCATCAGCACCTGGCCCCAGATGCCCACCAGCGACAGCAGCACCGCCAGCAGGGAGAACAGCCACACGGCCAGCCGCAGGCGCTCCTCGCCACTGTAAAGGTTCTTGCCGATGGCATCGTAGAACTGCACCTCGAACGGCATCGTCGGGTCCATTTCCCGGAGGATGGTCTGGATTTTCTCGGTGGCTGCCAGACGGTCGGAGCCCTCCGTCAGACGGAGATAGGCAAATGGCATGGTGTGCCCATTGGGGGTATGCACCTGGAACGCCACCGGAGAATCGGCCTTGCGCATGGACGTGATGTTCACATTCTTGATGAATCCAACAATCGGTGCACCGTCGCCGAATTCATCGGCATATACCTCCATCGCAGCGCCGTGCGCCTTGAGATCCTGCGTGAACAGAATCGGGCCGAACTCGCCTTCATTGAAATCCCTGCCTTCCAGCAGCTCCAACCCCAGCACCTGCGGCAGATTCCAGCTGCAATAAATCAGACTCATCGACACCTGGCCGTCTCCGAAATCCGCACCTTCCGTCATATAAGTATCCGAGCCGCCGATGAGATCATTCGCGTAGGCCACGTCCCGCACCTCCGGAAGCGCGCACAGCCGCTCCCGCAGCCAGTCGGCCTTCTCCCGGCCGTTCTCGCCGCCGATATTCACCACCGCCAGGTTATTCTTGTCGTAGCCGCAAGGATACTCCTGCATGAACCGGCTCTGACGCTGCACAAACAAAACGAAGATGAGCAGCGCCGTGGAAATCACGAACTGGACGCCTACCAGAATGGTCCTGAGGTTCTTGCCTGAGGCCGACAAGCCATAGTTCCCCCTCAGGATCATCGCCGGCTGGCCAGATGTAGAATAGATGCCTGGCCAGATACCTGCAATAACACCGGTGGCCACCGCGACCGTACCGACGAACAGCAGTAGCCCCCAATGCTTGCCAATCGAGAATGACTGCATCAGCACGCCCCTGGACAGCAGCGCATCGGAAACCGGCCCCAGCAACAGGGCGGCCACGGTAAAGGCGCAAATGCACCAGATAATGGCCTCGGCAACCACCAGTACCCGCAGGCGCCCGGTCGATGAACCCAGGATCTTCTGCAGGTTCACGCTCCGGATGCGCAGCGGTGTCAGCGCCACGTAGAAATTGGTGAAGTTGATCAGGCCGATGCCCAGGATCAGGATGGCAATCGCGATAAGCAGAAGCAGTTGCGAGCGGCTGCCGCTCTTATACACATTGCCTTCGTTCCGGAAGTAGATGCTGGTCAGCGGCACCAGTTCGATGGGCGTAAGCCAGTCTCCCTGTGGAGGAAAGTCGAAATGGGCGTTGAACTCATCGGCGACAGCCTGCGAATTGCCGGCATCGTCAAGCAGCAGATAGCAGACAAAGTTGGCTCCTCCGTATTGCCCTTTCTGGACATCGCCTATGGTCAGGTACAGGTCATTCCCGAGCTGCGTATTCGTCGGAAAATCTTCATACACGCCCGTCACCGTGATTTCCCGAGGCAGTTCCATATATTTGGTATCTGTTTTCAGGAGCTTGCCTGTCGCACGCTCTCCGGGGAAAAGGTTTTCCGCCAGCGACCGGGGGATGATGACGGAATTCGGCCCCTCCAGCGCATGGGAATCGCCCTCTATCATCTTTATGCCGAACACATCGATGAAACGCTCCGACACGAAGACCAGATCCCGCTTGTAGCCAACGGGGTCCTTTCCGTCCTCCGCCACGGAAAAATAGATTTCTCCCAGGAACGGCATGATCGTGCATCCCGCCTCAATGTGGGCCGATGAACCGATGATATCATCAGCAAAGCCTCGCGGCAGGATATTTCTAAACAGCGACTCATCGCCTTTCTTATCGGCCCGGAACACCCGGTCGGCCGTCGGATGGCACTTGTCGAACGACAACTCATAGTCTGCCTGCAGGAATATCAAGGCAAAGGCAAGCAGCGCCGCCACCAGTCCCGTGAAGTTCAGGACCACAGCTACCGGATACCGCCGAATCAAGCTCTTTAAGTTTCGTAGTATCATGGTTTCTTTACTCCTTTTTCAACTCTATCGCCGGATTGGTCTTTGCCGCCTTCAATGTCTGCCATAGCACAGTACCAAAGGCGATGGCCAGTGAAATGATGACCGCCACCACAAAGACCCAGCCGTAGTTCTCAACACGGTACGCAAACCGCTCCAGATACACCCTTGCGGCCCAGACGGCCAGCGGGATACCGATGGCGCAAGCAATGCCGGTCAAAACCATATAGCTACGGACGTTCCTCCACGTCTCGTGCGTTACATCAGAGCCAAAAACCTTCCTCACGGCAATCTGTTTGGTGTTCTCATCGGCAAAATACGTGCTCATCGCCAGGAGCCCCAGGAGTGAAATTAACACTGCCAGAACCGCAAAGAGTTCCACCAGACGGAGAGTCCTCTTGACAGGGGCCAGCATCTTCCTGTTGATGTCACGTAAGAAGCCGTACCGCCAGGCGGGTTCTTCCACACCGGAGGTTTCCAGCCGATATTCCCGGTATGCCTGCCGGATGGCCTTGTCGTAAGAGTCGTCCTCCCCCGTGGTGCCGATAAGCATACAGTTGGCATACCGGAGTTCTTCGGCCCGCGTTACGATGACGCCGCCATTGGGATTCTGACTGCTCTCCGAGGCCGGCCGGGCCGGAAAATCCGTCACAACGCCACCGATGAACTCCGGCTGGGCACCGTTCATATTGATTCTCCGGGGAAATACGGTGGACGTATCCGATACCGCAGCGGAATTGAACGCACTGCGGCTCATCCAGAGCGAATGCGTGAGCGGATGGCCGAAATCTTCCTCCACCTCCAGTCCCAGCAGTTTGAAATAGGTGGAGTCACAAAGAATGACAGGCATATCTACGTGATGCTCCTCGTCTACCTTGATACCCATCGTCATATTGATGAGGCCCGGGATGCCGCGCCCTACACCCGTCTTTGTCACAAAGGGCAGCTGCTCCACCTTGTCCTTGAAGAGCTTCATCGCATCGTAGTTCTGGGCGGAGTACTCAATATAATAGCGATTCTCCGAGGCTGCGTGCATCGGCCGGGTGAGCATATGGCGCATCTGCACTTCCATCGTGAGCGCCAGGGCAATCAGGAACACCGACAGGACGTTCTGCACTACGATGAACACCTTGCTCAGGACCATCTTGTTGCGGCGCCGGAGCGTGCCTTTAATAACGTCGATGGGCTCGTAGCGCGAGGCGACGACGGCCGGAAGAAGGCCGCAGAGGGTGCCCAGCAGCAGAATGCCCGCAATATATGCTACGATATACCCCGGCGTCATCATAAAGGACAGCCTTACGCTGGTATCTCCGATGCCCAGCATCAGCTCGTCCGGGTCGCCTGTGGAAACCAGGCTGTTCATCATAGGCGAGAGCAAATCGGCCAACAGCAGCGCCGCGCCAAAGCAGACGGCGGTGAAGGCAACGGATTCGCCGATGTACTTCCACAGGATGCCGGTTTTGTCGGCCCCCAGCAGCCTACGCGTGGCCATTTCCTTAGCCCGTTTGCCTGTAAGCGCGAGGCTCAGGTTCACATAATTGAAGATGGCCGATAAGAGGAGCAGGAGTACAACTACCGTCAAGAGCCTGAGCATCTGGGCGTTGCCCTGACGGGTGAGCCCGTTGCTGTTGCCAGTAGTGAAGAAAGCTTCATCCATCCGGTACGCTTTCCACGCGTTCACCTTTTCCGCGCTCCAAATGGGGTCATAATTCTTGTGCAGCAGTGCACTCACTTTGTTCCGCACATCGGCGGGGTCCGCATCTTCGCGTACGCGGAACCAGGTGGTGTAGTTGCCGATGCTGCCGAAGTTCCGCTCCTGCTCGGCGGCCCAAGTTCCCGAAATGTGCGTAATGATGTCGTAGGGCATGAAGAAGGTGCCGTCAAAGTCGGCAAAAACCCCTTTGATGATGCGATTGGATTGGTCCACGTTGATAACTTTCCCAATGAGGTTATCGCCATCCACGGAAAGTTTCCTCGCCAGGGATTCACTGATGAGGATGTCCTCCTTCCCGACAAAATCTTCCGCACTTCCTTCTACCAGATGATACTCCGGGAACACATTGAAGAAGTCGGCATCGGCCTCCATGCCGGCGCACTGGAGGAGCTGGTCACCCTGACGGATGAGCGGCTGCCACAGCATGGCGGCACGGGTTGCCGCCTGAACCTCCGGGATGTTCATTTTCACCTCCTCCTTATCCCAATAGGTGAGGCCCAGGAACTCATTGGTTCCCAGCACAAATGTGCGCTTCCACTGAGGCGACTCGTGCGCCACCTCATACTGCTGCACCACGTAGCTGCCAATCAGAATCACAAACGCCAGGCTCACGGCGAGCCCCACCGCCTCGATGGCGGTGTATAACTTATTGCGGGAGAGGAATTTCAGGTAACTTTTCATATCTGGCTTGACTTGTATTCTACGATTGTTTATATTTGCGAGAAGCTAATATTTGAAGGATATGAGTGATGAATTGATTCTTGTGCAAAACCTCATCCATGAGTTTCGGGGGGAAAAGGTGATGCTGGACTTTGACTTGGCAAGGCTATACCAGGTGGAAACACGAGTGCTAAACCAATCTGTCAAGAGGAATATCAAAAGGTTTCCGCCTGATTTCATGTTCCAATTAACTGAAGACGAATGGCTTACAAACTCATCACAAATTGTGATGACATCAAACAGGCCAAAATCCGCCCTGCCATATGCTTTTACCGAACAGGGTGTTGCCATGCTTTCCGGGTTATTGAAAAGTGATGTTGCCATCGCTGCAAATATCGCTATCATGCGGGCTTTTGTGCAAGTCCGTGAATACTTGCTTGCCGCTTCTACTGTATCGGCCGAACTGAAGGAACTCCGGGCCAAAGTGGACCTTCTGGCCCTCCAGAGGGAAGAAGATCTAGGGGCCGTCAACGACCTTTCGGAGGATGTCCGGCAAGACATCGACAACCTGTATCTGGCCATAGGCGAACTCTCTTCCCGAATGGAGGAAAAGAAGGCCGAACCCCGGAGGAAAATCGGTTTCCAGCAAAATATGGAGGATTGATTTGTCATTCTGAGCACTTTTCTGTCATTCTGAGCGTAGCGAAGAATCTATTCTTTTTTCAGTTCCACCGCCGGATTGGTCTTCGCCGCCTTGAGGGTCTGCCAGATGACGGAGACAAAGGCGATAAGCCCGGTGAGCAGCACGGCCACTACGAAAATCCACCAATAGCCTTCCAGCCTGTAAATGAAATCTTTGAGGTATTCCTGCGCGGCATAGACCGCAATCGGAATGCCGATGATGCAGGCAATCCCTACCAGCACCATGTATTCACGTATCGTTCTCCAAGCCTCGGTGTCCACAGTGCCGCCGAAGACCTTCCGCACTGCAATGTCGCGGCTCTTTTCATCGGCATAATAGGTACTCATGGCGACCAGACCAAGGAGGGCGATGATAATAGACAGGAGCATAAAAATCTCCACCAGCCTCATATTGTTGCGGGCCGGTTTCCAGTCCTCGGCGATATTCTCGTCAACCCAGAAAGCTAAGCTGCCGTAGATCTGCTTGCCCTTGATGCAGTTATCGTAAGCTTCCATAATCTGCGCTTTCGCTGCTTTCCGGTCCGGGGTGGTTTCTATGACCCATCCGGCAAAAGGAATGTTATCAGAGCGCATCAACGAAACGATGGCATAATCTTCTTCCCCAATATTGGCGTTGTTGGTCGGAAAAGATTTGAAAACACCGGCTACCTGCTCGCATCCCTTCGTCCGTCTGCTCAGCGTGCCGCTGATGTCATGATAGTCCGAGTCGAAGCCGGTTGCGGCAAAACTCTTGTCCGAGAACCAGACGCTATTGAATTGCGGGGCGTGGAAGTCTTCCAGAATCTCAAATCCGAACATCGAGAATGCGGTACTGTCCATCCTGATCAGTTTGTAAAGGATGTCCTGACCATCCCGGGTAGTGCTGTACTGGCCCATATTGATACTGCCAGGCACTCCGGAACTTCTTCCGATCCGTCTTACGCAAGGGAGTGCCTCAAGGGCATCTTTCAAAGGGGCATTGTCTTCACCTGAAAAATCTTTGAGAAAGAAGATGTTCTCAATGTTGCAGTTCATCGGCCGCTCCTGTGTCTTATGCATCTGCGCCTCCATCGTGATGGCGAGCGCAATCAGGATGACCGCCAGCGCATTCTGCAGCACGATGAATACCTTGCTGAATACCATTTTGCTTCGGCGCCGGTATCCACCTTTCATTACATCCACGGGTTTATAGCGGCCCGCCATCACTGCCGGGAACATACCGCAGAGCACTCCCACAAGCAGAATGATGACAATATATGCAAATACATAACCAGGAGACCAGATGACTTTAATCGGGATATCCGGATTGTTCAAAAGCGCATTCATAGCCGGGCAGAAGGCTTCTGCAAGCAACAGGCCGGCCGCAAAGCATACTGCGGTAAACGCAACGGATTCTGCCACGTACTTCCAGATAATTCCGCCCCTTGATGCTCCTGACAACTGCCTCACAGCCATTTCCTTCGCTCTCTTTCCGGTGAGTGCGACAGACAGGTTGATGTAGTTCAGAATGGCCGAAAGAAGGAGCAGAAGCCCAACCAGCATCAAAACTCTGAGTGTAGCTTTGTCTCCATGCCGGAAAAAACCCTCCGTTTCTCTGAAAAACAATTCATCATAACGCGAGAGTTCCAGATGTTCAAAGAAAGATTGCCCATAGATACTTGAATATACATCCTTGCAAACACTCTCAAGTTTATCATATAGCTCTTTTCTGTCAGTTTCCGGCCGGACCTTGATTAGTGTGACCGTACTGCCGTAATTATCGAATGGCTGCCACTCGTCTTTGTAAACAGCAGCATTGAGGAATATATCATAAGGCTTGATGACCGTACCTTTAAGGTCCTCCAATATAGCACCCACCACATAGCTGCTCCCA
>FLNX01003628.1_pt1 | contig 38118 bp, 20 predicted proteins | sample 1140341 | NCBI WGS metagenome assembly FLNX01 (sample SAMEA3878208, study PRJEB12797) | bioreactor metagenome | biome: Moose rumen | place: Sweden | collected 2011-10 | reverse complement strand
AACGTTACGGAAGTCGAGCGCATAGCAGCTTGCTTGCTATGCCGAGATGGAGTAATGTCACCACAAGGTAACTAACGCAATTTTTTTAGAAAATGTTCAGAACACAGAGAACCGTGAAACAAATTATTCTGCTGTGCTGCGGTCTAGTCTGCAGCATACCTGCCATAGCGCAAGACACCATCAAGAAGGCCTCCCTCGACGAGGTAGAGGTGAGCGCACGCCGCTCCGAGGGACTCAGTCGCATGGGCGGTGCCGTGAACGGCCTCAACATGGGGCAGGACGAGCTCTTCCGTGCCGCCTGCTGCAACTTGGGCGAAAGCTTTGTGACCAACCCCTCGGTCGACGTCAACTACAACGATGCCGCCACAGGCGCCAGACAGATCAAACTGCTCGGTCTCAACGGCACCTATGTGCAGATGCTCGGCGAGAACATGCCTATGAGCGTTGGCGCCACGATGCCCTACCTGCTCAGCTATGTGCCAGGAGCTTGGATGAAGAGCATCGCGGTGAGCAAGGGCGCTTCCAGTGTCAAGAACGGCCCCCAGAGCATCACCGGTCAAATCAATGTGGAGTATCTCAAACCCGACGACGACCCGTCGGTGCATATCAACTTCTATGGCGACAGCCGCCTCAAGGCCGAGGGGAACGTCATGGCCAACGTGCACCTGAACAAACGGTTGAACACCGAGTTGCTGGCCCACTACGAACACGACTTCGCCCACCACGACGCGGACGGCGACCTATGGCACGACTCGCCCAACGTGCGCCAGCTGCACCTGATGAACAGGTGGAAGTATGTCAAGGGGCGTTACATCATGCACGCAGGTGCAGGTTACCTTCAAGAGGCGCGCGAGGGTGGACAGCTGCTGACGGTGTCCGACCCCTTCCGTGTGCTGATTAACGCCAGACGAGGCGAGGCCTACATGAAACACGCTTACCTCCTCAACCGCGAGATGGGCACCAACATCGCACTGCTGGCGGGCGGCAGCCTCTACCGTCTTGACGGCACCTTCGGGACAAGGCTCTATGGTGTCGACCAGCGCAGTCTCAACAGCCAACTGATGCTGGAACACGACTTCAGCGACGACCACAGCCTCTCCTGCGGGATGAGCCTCAACGCCGAGGAGATGGCGGAGTCCCTCCCGCTGTCGCATCATGTCACCACGCTTGAGGTGACCCCCGGAGCCTATGCACAGTACACCTACACACCCGGCTACCGACTGACCGCGATGGCGGGCTTGCGTGTGGACCACAGCTCGCTCTACGACCGGACCTACGTCACCCCACGGCTGCACCTGAAGTGGTTGCCGTCAGACCACGCCACCATACGCCTCTCGACAGGCAAGGGATACCGCACACCGCATGCACTGGCCGAGAGCCACTACCTGCTGGCCTCGGGCCGCACGCTGACGGCCGACACCCTGCCGCAGGAGGAGGCTTGGAACAGCGGCGTGTCGGCCGTATTCTACATCCCTGCAGGGGAGAAGAACGTGACGCTCAACGTCGAGTATTATTACACCGACTTTCAACACCAGGCTGTGACGGACTACGACAGCGACCCCACACGCATTATCATCGCCGACCTCGACGGACGCTCTTTCTCGCATACCGCACAGGTGGACGCCACCTACGAACCCACAGAGGAGTGGAGCCTGATGGCCGCCTTCCGCTACAACCATGTGATGTGCACCTACGGAGGCAACCTGATGGAGAAGCCCCTCCAAAGCCGCTACAAGGGACTTGTCACCGTCGGTTGGAAGCCCTTGATGGGTCTCTGGCAGGTGGACCTCACCTTGGCCCTCAACGGCAGCGGCCGCATGCCAAAGCCCTACACGACGGCTGACGGCACCCCTTCGTGGGACGACGAGTTCCCTGCCTATCCACAACTCAACGTGCAGCTTACGCGCGAGTTCCGTCATCTCTCCCTCTATGTCGGGGGCGAGAACCTCACCGGCTACCGCCAGCCCAACCCCGTCATCGATGCCGCCACCCCTTGGAGCTCCACCTTCGAGCCTACCATGATATGGGGTCCGGTGCACGGTGCAATGGTCTATGGAGGCATCCGCATGAAAATAGAGAGATAATATTAAAACAACAAAAAATATGAAACAGACGCTTTTAATCATCATGACAGCCTTGCTACTGGCATTCGGTGGCAAGGGACTTCGCGTAGTGGTGCTGACACCCACACCGCAGATGCACTGCCAAAGCTGCGAGAAAAAGATAAAGAACAACATGCGCTTCGAGAAGGGCGTGAAGAGAATCGATACCAACATCGAACGCCAGGAAGTCACCATCACCTACGACCCCTCGAAAAACACCGTCGAGGGACTACGCGCCGGCATGAAGAAAATCGGCTACGACACCAAGGTGGTCAGCGACAAAGAGGCGGCACGCCTCCGAAATAAAGTTTAGTGTTTAGAGTTTAGTGTTTAGAGCAGTTTCAAAGTTTAGTGAAATCTCACCACTACTCTAAACTCTAAACTCCAAACTCTAAATTTTTCCCCGACAGAAAGAAAATGTTTTTTGCATATTGGGAATAAAGTTGTATATTTGCACTTTGCAAACAGTGTGCTGCGTGGATGCCAAAATTCACGGAGACAGTGTTTTGTATAGAATTGTAAATAAACAACCACAACAATAATGGAACCCAAACGCATAAAATCAGCCCTCGTGTCGGTCTTTTACAAGGACGGATTGGAGGACATCGTCAAGGCGCTGGACGCGCAAGGTGTGACCATCTACTCTACTGGTGGCACCTACAAGTTTATTCATGACCTGGGCATCGAGCCTATAGCGGTGGAGAGCCTGACGGGCTATCCATCTATCCTGGGCGGTCGCGTGAAGACGCTGCACCCCAAGGTGTTCGGTGGCATACTGGCACGTCGCGACATGTTCAGCGACGGCGAGCAGCTGTCCCGATACGAGATACCGGAGATAGACCTCGTCATCGTCGACCTCTACCCCTTCGAGCAGACCGTGGCCAGCGGTGCCCCTGAGCAGGACATCATCGAGAAGATCGACATCGGAGGCATCAGCCTCATCCGTGCAGCCGCCAAGAACTACAACGATGTGGTCATCGTGCCCGCCGTGGACTACTACAAGGAATTTCTCGACCTCTATACCACGCAGGAGGGCTGCACCACCCTGGAGCAGCGCCGCCGCTTCGCGGCCTACGCCTTCAACGTCAGCAGCCACTACGACACAGCCATCTTCAACCACTTCAACCGCGAGGAGCACCTGCCTGTCTTCAAGCAGAGCTGCCTACACGGCGAGGTGCTGCGCTATGGCGAGAACCCACACCAGAAAGGCGTCTTCTACGGCGACCTGGCGGGCTGCTTCGACAAGCTGGGCGGCAAGGAGATAAGCTACAACAACCTCGGCGACATCGACGCCGCCTGCGCCCTCATAGACGACTTCGAGGGGCAGACCGCCTTCGCCATCCTCAAGCACAATAATGCCTGCGGCATGGCCGTGCGCCCCACCCTGCTGGAGGCATGGAAAGACGCCCTGGCCGGCGACCCTGTCAGCGCCTTCGGCGGCGTGCTCGTCTGCAACCAGACGGTGACCAAGGAGGTGGCCGACGAGATGCACAAGATATTCTTCGAGGTATGCATTGCCCCCGACTACGACGAGGAAGCCCTCGCCGTGCTGCGCGGCAAGAAGAACCGCATCATCCTGAAACGCAAGGCCTTCAAGATGGCCGACCCGATGTTCCGCTCGGTGCTCGGCGGTGTGCTGGTGCAGGACCGCGACAGCGTGGTGCCTACGGCCGCCGACATGCAGCAGAGCGTCACCACCACCGCCATCACTGCCGAACAGGCCGAAGACCTGGCCTTCGCCACCATACTCGTCAAACACACCAAGAGCAACGCCATAGTGCTTGCCAAAGGACGTCAGCTCTACGCCAGCGGCACCGGCCAGACCAGCCGCGTCGACGCCCTGCGTCAGGCCATCGCCAAGGCTCAGAGCTTCGGCTTCGACCTGAGCGGTGCCGTCATGGCCAGCGACGCCTTCTTCCCCTTCCCCGACTGCGTCGAGATAGCCCACGAGGTCGGCATCGTGGCAGTCGCACACCCGGGCGGCAGCATACACGACCAGGACAGCATCGACTACTGCGAGCAGCACATGATGGGTATGGCCATAACAGGAAAACGTCATTTCAAACACTGACACATTCGCACATTAACGCATTTACGCATTCAAGAATATGGGACTTTTATCATTCTTCAACCGCGAGGTAGCAATGGACCTTGGCACAGCCAACTCCATCGTGATATACAACGACCAGGTGGTCATCGACGAACCGTCGATAGTGGCCGTCGACCGCAACCAGGGCAAGGTCATCGCCGTAGGCAAACGGGCTCAGATGATGGACGGCAAGACCGACAACAAGAACGTCGAGACCATACGTCCGCTGCGTGGCGGCGTCATAGCCGATTTCGAGATGGCGCAGCACCTGATACGCGAGCTCATAGGCATGACCAACGTCAACCGCACATTCCTGCCGCCGTCGCTGCGCATGGTCATCTGTATCCCTAGCGGCATCACCAACGTCGAGGAACGTGCCGTGCGCGAAAGCGCCGAGCAGGCGGGTGCCAAAGAGATACGCATGATCCACGAGCCTATGGCCGCCGCCATCGGCATCGGCATCGACGTGCTACAGCCCGAAGGGCACATGGTCGTCGACATCGGAGGCGGCACCGCCGAGATTGCCGTCATCTCTCTCGGCGGCATTGTGTGCAACAACTCTATCCGCGTGGCCGGCGACGTGTTCAACGACAACGTGGTGGAATACATGAAGAAACAGCACAACATGATCATCGGTGTCCGCACCGCCGAACAGGTGAAGATACACGTAGGCGCCGCCGTCAGCGAACTCGGCGAAGACGAAGCACCCGAAGACTACCGCACACTGGGACGCGACCTGATGACAGGCCTGCCCAAAGAGGTCTCTGTCAACTACAAAGAGATAGCCCACGCATTGGACCGTTCGATAGCACAGATAGAGACCGCCATCCTCGACACCCTGGCCAACACACCGCCCGAGCTGGCAGCCGACATCTACAAGACCGGCATCTACCTGGCCGGAGGCGGCGCCTTGCTGCGTGGTCTCGACCAGCGTGTCAGCAGCAAGACCAAGCTACAGGTGCATATCGCCGACGACCCCCTGCGCGCTGTCGCACGTGGCACCGGCATAGCCCTCAAGAACTTCAACAAGTTCTCCTTCTTGATCAGGTGAGGCAAAACATGCGTCTGGCTACCAGCGTTAGTGCTGACGTGCATGCCACTGACACATTAACACAATTCTTTTCACCTCTGCGTAGCGATATAGTCTGTCAGCTTCTTGCGGTCGGTGCCGAAGGTGAGCACCTCGATGGCACGGGCATAGTTCTGCGGGTCGCTACAATAGGCATAGGCATATTTCAAGAAGTCGACTTGCGAGTTGCTGAAGTCGATAGTCTGGGTCATGCGTGCAATTTGTGCCGAGGTGAATAGTGCCGAGGCCACCAACGTCTTGGCAAGCGTCAGGCGTTCTTTGTCGAACGGCTGTGCTTTAATCTGCAGCACCATCATGTCGACATCGTCGTCGGAAGCCTGACGGCTAACAGCCTCGGTGGGGGTATACGGCTCGTCGTGGGCAGGCGGGACCACGTTGGTCCTGGTCCTATGGCGACGGTCGCTGTCGCCGTCGGGTCTGTTGTAGGCCGGCGTATAAAGGTACAGGAGTTCCTGTCGCACATCGTAACTGACGTTGACGGTGGCGTTCGGCTCTCCGGGACGAAGCATCAGCACGGCAGCCTTCTCGGCAGGACGCTTGAGGATGACGACGACCTCGTGTGTCTGACTGCCTATGTCGGTCACCATCACACGGCTTTGAGGCATACGGTTCATCTGGTCGCCATCGACAAAGACGGTGAAAGTCTCGCCATGCTGCGACTCGAAGCTGACGTTATACCGCTCGGGTGGCGGCACTGCCGGAGGCCTGTCGGCCTGTGCAACTGTCGAGGAGGCAGCAGCAACAAGCATAATGGTAAGCAGAACAATCCTTTTCATGAGTCGATGTGTTATATCCTAAAATCATTCGACCAGTTCAAAGTCGATTTGTTTCTTGATCATGTCTACATGCTTGACACGTATTTTGACGGGGAAACCTAGCTTGTAGGTGCGTCCGCGTCGGCGTCCGATGACCTGATAGTTGTCCTCGTCGAGCATGTAGTAGTCGTCCTTGAGGCTGCCGATAGGTATCATACCCTCGCACTTGCTACCCTCTATCTCGGCGTAAATACCCCATTTGCTGACGCCGCTTATGAGGGCGGGGAACACCTGCCCCACCCTGTCGGCCAAGTATTCGGCCTGCTTGTACTTGACGCTGGTGCGCTCGGCGTCGGCGGCACGTTTCTCCATGACGGAGCAATGTTTGCAGTACTCCTCATACTCCTCTTTGTTCACCGAGTCGCCCCCTTCGAGGTAACGCTCCAACAGGCGGTGCACCATCAGGTCGGGGTAGCGGCGTATCGGCGATGTGAAGTGGGTATAGTAGGGGAAGGCCAGCCCGTAGTGTCCTATGTTGTCGGTGCTGTAGTACGCCTTGCTCATCGTGCGTATGGCTATAGTGTCTATCATGTTTTCCTCGCCACGACCGGCAATGTCGCGGAACAGCTTGTTATAGCTGTCTGCCAGAGTCTTGCGACTACCGACACGCATGCTGAAGCCAAGCTTGGCGACAAACTCGACAAAGGTGTTGAGCTTCTCGGGGTTGGGTTCGTCGTGTACACGATAGACAAAGGTCCGACTGGTCTGACCTGTCGGTTTCCCGACACGTTCGGCCACCGTCTTGTTGGCCAGCAGCATAAACTCTTCTATGAGCCAGTTGGCCTCGCGGCTCTCTTTGATATACACGCCTACGGGACGGGCATTCTCGTCGAGCTGGAACTTCACCTCCTGCGTCTCGAAGTTGATGGCGCCGGTCTTGAAACGGCTGCCACGCAGGCGTGTGGCCAAGGCATGCAGCTGCAGTATTGCATCGGCGACGGCTGTGCCGTCGCCGGCACCGGCGTCGATGATGGCCTGAGCCTCTTCGTAGGACATCCGCCGGTCGCTGCATATCACCGTCTTGCCTATCCACGTCTTGAACACCCTCGGTGCGACGTCAGCACCCTTGCGGTCGCCCCCTGTCTCCATCTCCATCACCACGCTGAAGCACAGCCTGTCCTCACCCTGCCGCAGCGAACACACGTCGTTGCACAGCTTCTCGGGCAGCATAGGAATGGTGCGGTCGACAAGGTACACGCTGGTGCCACGCCGGTACGCCTCGCTGTCGATGGCGGTGCCTGGCTCCACATAGTGGCTCACGTCGGCGATATGCACGCCCACCTCGACATGTCCGTTCTTCAACATGCGGAACGAGAGTGCGTCGTCGAAGTCCTTGGCATCGGCCGGGTCGATGGTGAATGTGGTGACACCCCTGAAGTCGCGCCGCGACGCTATGTCCTCCGCAGCGTGTACGCCGTGTATCTTCTCCGCCTCCTTCAAGGCGTCGTCGGGAAAGTCGAGCGGGAAGTCGTATTCAGCCAGTATAGACTGCATCTCCACGTTATTGTCGCCGGGACGCCCAAGACGCTTGACGACACGGCCCACAGGGTTGTTCATGCGCTCCGGCCACCCTCTCATCTCGACGAGCACCTTCTCGCCGTCCTCGGCGCCGCCCATGTCGTCGGAATGGATGAATATGTCGACATGCATCGTGCGCGACTCGCTGACCATGAAGGCAAAGCGTTCCTGCCGCTGTATTATCCCCACAAAATGTGTACGGGCACGTTTCAATATCTCCACCACCTGACCTTCCGGCTTGTGCATCTTGCGTTTCGGGAACATCAGCACACGCACCCTGTCGCCATGCAGTGCATGGTGGGTGTTGTTGGGCGCTATCTGTATATCCTCACGCCCTTCCTCGTCGGGTATGACGTAGGCCTTGCCGCCCTGCTTCATGTCGATGGTGCCCTCCACATAGCTCTTCGGCACCATGTCGTCGTCGATACTCTTGGGGTTGATGCGGTACTTGCCCCTATGGTCATCCTCGACGAGACGGCCATCGTCGGCCAGCTGACGTATGGCACGTATCACCTCCTGCCGTTCAGCCTTGCTGGCGGCGCCGATGCGTGCCGACACCTGCTTGTGGTTGAAGGCGTCGAACGGGTTCAGGGCAAAGACTTTAAGTATCTGTCTGGTTTTCTCTTCGTTCATATTCCTTAAAGTTTATGGTTTAATGTTTAGAGTTTAGTGTTTAGAGTTGTTTCGAAGTTTCTCCTTCAGATTGTAAAAGATTTTAAAAGAAAAAGTTGTCGACCTCTTTTCCAATCTTTTAAAATCTGATTGAAATTAAATTTAGTGAAATCTCATCACTACTCTAAACTCTAAACCCTCAACTCTCAACTAAAATGTAACGTCATTGGACCTAAATTATTGCATTTTTTTGCGGCTGTCGCAAAAAAAGTGTATCTTTGTATTTTTACAAAAAAGAAAGCCGCAGATGGCACTTACTGAAAAACAACTGATTGCACAGTTAAAGGAGGGCGTAAGGAAGCCTGTATACCTGCTCACAGGCGACGACAACCACTCCATCGACGTGGTGTCGGACTATATCGAGGACAATATCGTCGACGTCTCTCTGCGCGACTTCGACCAGACGGTGGTGTACGGCGGCGACACTACGATGGCCGACGTTGTCGACAACGCCAAACGCTACCCGATGATGTCGCCCATCCACCTGGTGCTGGTGAAGGAGGCGCAGGAGATACCACTGCCGCAGTGGGAGGCACTGTCCGCCTACCTGAAACATCCGGCAGACGGCACCATGTTGGTGCTGTGCTACCGCCACAAGAAACTGGACAAGCGCACGTCGGTCTACAAGGCCATTGCGACGACGGGCGCGGTGTACGAAGCCACCAAGCCCTACGACAACAAGGTGCCGTCGCTTGTCGTCGAGGAGGTGCGCCAGCACGGTGTCGGCATCACCGACAAGGCCGTAGGCATGATGATAGGTGCCATCGGCACCGACATGGGCAAGATAGCCAACGAGCTGTCGAAACTCTATCCGCTAGTGCAGCAAGGTGGCACCATCGACGAACGTCTGGTGGAGCAGCAGGTGGGCATCAGCAAGGACTACAACGTGTTCGAACTGCAGAGCGCCATCGGACGGCGCGACGCGGTGATGTGCAACCGCATAGTGACCTACTTCGCCGCCAACCCCAAGAGCGCCCCCCTGCCGCCGATGCTGGCCATGCTCTACGGCTACCTGCTGAAGATAATGATATACCTGCAGCTCGAGAACCCGGCCGACGAAGAGGCCGCAGCAACAGCACTGGGCGTCAAGCCTTTTTTTGTGAAAGACTACGCCATGGCGGCACGCAACTACAAACTTGGCAAGCTGGCCTCGTGCATCGGATACCTCTACGAAGCCGACCTGCGCAGCAAAGGTGTGCACAACAGCGGCACCATCAGCGACGCCGAGATACTGCGCGAACTGGTGTTCAAGATAATACACTGAAAAATGTGTTAATTTGAGAATTCGTGAGTCAGGCTGCGCAAGCGACTGACACATTAACAAATTAACACATTAACGAATTAACACAATAACTCACTAACAAATTAACGAATTGAAAAAGTTGGTTTCTTCGCAACCCTCGTTGACTCGCTTCATTTGTTTTTCTTTCAGCGGTGCTCGCAGCCTACGGCATTCTCGCCTCGGCATAGTGCAAACACTTCGTTGTTTGCCCTCTGCGCTCGGCTTATCGAAAAAGTTCTGCATACTGATAGCGATGACGGCAATGACCGCAGCGGCGGCGGCACAGGGCATCGTGCGCGGCGTGGTGTTCGACGCCGAGAGCGGCGAGTCGGTGCCGTTCGCCAACGTCACGCTGACAGCCGAAGACGGCAGCGGACAGCTGCGCGGCTGCGCCACCGACATCAACGGCTTTTACCTGATAAGCAAAGTGGCGGCCGGCACCTACACACTACGCGTGCGTTTCGTAGGCTACGAGGATTATAGCGAGAGCATCACGGTGGCCGACCGCAAGACGACGAGCCGCACCATCAACCTTAAGCCGTCGAGCCAGATGCTCGACGCGGTGGAGATAACCGACAGCCGCATCGAGGAACGCCGCATGCAGACACAGGTGAGCGTGGAGAAAATCACAGCCAGCCAGATACAGCAGATGCCGTCCATCGGTGGACAGGCCGACCTGGCACAGTATATGCAGGTGCTGCCAGGTGTCACCTCGACGGGCGACCAAGGCGGCCAACTGTACATACGCGGCGGCTCGATGATACAGAACCTGTGTCTGCTGGACGGCATGATAGTCTACAACCCCTTCCACTCCATCGGACTCTACTCTATCTTCGAGACCGACGTGATTCTGAATGCCGACATTTACACAGGCGGCTTCGGTGCCGAATACGGCGGACGCCTGTCGTCGGTGATGGACATCACCACACGCGACGGCAACAAACGCCGCCACAGCGGCAAAGTCGGCCTCAACACCTTCGGCGCCAGCCTCATACTGGAAGGCCCGCTGAAGAAAGAAAGCAACAGTTCGAAGAGCACCATCACCTACCTGTTTACGGCCAAGAACTCGTACCTCTCCAAGACCTCGGAGATGCTCTACCCCTACGTCGAAGGTGGCCTGCCATTCGACTTTCTCGACATCTACGGCAAGCTGACCCTCAACTCGGGCACCGGCAGCAAGGCTAGCCTGTTCGGCTTCCGCTTCGACGACCAGGTGCTGGGCTACCAGGCCATCGCCGACTATCACTGGCAGAACTACGGCCTGGGCACCAACTTCACCCTCGTCACCGGCTCGACGGCCAACCTGAACGGGTCGATAGCCTACTCCAACTATGCCATCACCCTCGACGACGGCAGCGGCGACGACAAGTACAGCCGCATCGGCGGCTTCAACGCCACGATGCAGATAACCAATTTCATCGGCACCAACAGCCTGCGCTACGGCATCAGCATGGAAGGCTACTCCACCGACTACCACTTCATCAACCAATACGGTCAAGCGACAGAGCAGTCGGTGCCGACCACCAACCTGTCGGTGTACGGCACCTACAAATGGACTTCGTCAAAGCTGCTCCTCGACCCCGGACTGCGACTGGTATACTACGCCACGCTGCGCACTTTCTGTCCCGAACCACGCCTGGCAGTGAAATACAACATGAAAGACAACCTGCGGCTGAAGTTCGCCGGAGGCCTCTACAGCCAGGTGTTCCTCGACGCTCGCTCCGACAACGACATCGTCAACCTCTTCACCGGCTTCCTGACGGGCACGGCAGCCCTCAACGTGCCACACACATTCCTCGGCGAGAGCGTGAACACCTGTGTACAGAAAGCCAAGCATCTGGTGATAGGCGCCGAATACGACCTGACGGAACACATCACCCTCAACGCTGAGTTGTACTACAAACACTTCGACCAACTGCTCAACTCCAACCGCAACAACATCTACGACGACAGCGACCCAATCTACACGTCCGACACCAGCTCGTACCAAGTGTCGGAATACCTGATGAAAGACTATATCTTCGAGAAAGGCTATGCCGCAGGTCTCGACCTGAGTGCCTGCATCGACATGGAGCGCCTCTATGTGTGGGCCACCTACTCGCTTGGCTACGTGGAACGCATCGGCCAGAAGACCGACATCCCGACGACCGACGAGTCGTACTCCTACAACCCGCACTACGACCGGCGTCACACCATCAACCTGCTGGTCACCTACGCCCTAGGCGACGAACGGCAGTGGGAACTCAGCGGACGCTGGAGCTATGGCAGCGGCTACCCCTTCACTCAGACGCAAGGCATCTACCAGATACTGCCCTTCGGCGGCGGCATTGCCACCGACTACACCCGCGAAAACGGCGACTTCAGCATACACTATGCCGACATATACAAAGGCCGCCTGCCCGACTACCACCGGCTTGACCTGGGTGTCAAGCGCAAATTCTCTATCGGCAAACGCTCGCTGCTGGAACTCAACCTGAGCGTGACCAACGTATATAGCCGACAGAACATATTCTACTTCAACCGAACCACCTTCGAACGTGTCAACCAACTGCCGATACTGGCCTGCTTCGGAGCCACATTCAGCTTCTAGGCAACCTCTAATTGGTTTAGTGTTTAGAGACAATGGTGCTCGCACAGTTGAGAGTTGAAAGTATAGAGCTGTCCGAAAGTGGATAATGCCGCTGGTTGCGTAGAACTCAAGACTGAAAACTCTTAACTTCAGAACTGACTCTAAACATTAAACTTTGGAACTGGTAACACAATAACACAATAACGCAAATACACTTGGAAACAGTATACATAGAGACTTACGGATGTCAGATGAACTTCGCCGACAGCGAAGTTGTGGGCTCCATACTTGTCGCTGCGGGACACCGCATAAGCAACGTGATGGACGACGCCACCTTTGTGCTCATCAACACCTGCGCCATACGCGACAATGCCGAGCAACGTGTGCGTCATCGTGTGCGCGAGCTGCGGGCCGTACAGGCCCGCCGACGCGAGCTGCGCATAGGCATACTGGGATGCATGGCCGAACGGCTGCAACAACGTCTGATGACCGAAGAGGACAACCTGTCGCTGGTGTGCGGCCCCGACGCCTATCGCAGCCTGCCACACCTCATGGAACAGGTGCGCGACGGCAGCCAGGCTTCCAAGGTGGAGCTCAGCACCACCGAGACCTACGCCGACATCGAGCCTGTACGCCTCGGCTCGAACGGCATCTCGGCATATATCAGCATCATGCGCGGATGTCAAAACTACTGCTCCTACTGCGTAGTACCCTACACCCGTGGCCGTGAACGCAGTCGCGACCCGCAGACGGTGGTAAACGAAGCTCGTACACTGTTCGCACAGGGCTACCGCGAGGTTACCTTGCTGGGACAGAACGTCAACAGCTACCGCCACGACGACACTGGCTTCCCTGACCTCATGGACGCTGTGGCCGCCATCGACCCAAAGCTACGTGTGCGATTTGCCACGTCGCACCCCAAAGACCTCAGCGACAAGCTGCTCGAGGTGATGGCCTCACACCCTAACATCTGCCGCTGCATACACCTGCCCGTGCAGAGCGGCAGCAACCGCATGCTGCAGCTCATGAACCGCAAATACACCATCGAGTGGTACCTTGACCGCGTCGACGCCATACGAAGACACATGCCCGACTGCTCCATCACCACCGACGTCATTGCAGGCTTCAGCGGCGAGACGCTCGACGACCATCAGGCCACCCTCGACCTCTTTCGCCGCGTCCGCTACGACTACGCCTATATGTTCAAATACTCCGAACGCGAAGGCACCTACGCTTCGCGCCACCTGCCAGACGACATACCCGACGAGGAGAAGACTCGCCGCCTGAACGAGATTATCGCACTGCAAGGTCAGATTGCACTCGAGAACAACCGCGAAGAGGTTGACCGCGAATACGAAGTGCTCGTCGAAGGCGAGAGCCACCGTAGCCATGAGCAGCTCTTCGGCCGCAACAGTCAGAACAAAGTCATAGTGTTCGACCGACAAGACGCACAGCCAGGCACCTATCGTCATGTGAAGGTGGCAAACTGCACAGCAGCCACCCTGCTGGGAAACCTGACGGACGTACACGACAGAAGGAATGTGTTTAAGAATTCGTAAATTCGTGAGTCAGGCTGCACAAGCGGCTAACACATCAACACATTTACACATTAACGAATTAACACACTTACACATTAACGAATTATTATATGGCAAAAGAACCTCTCTTTAAACGTCATCCGTGGATGTTGCATGTGCTTATCATGCTCGGCTTGTCCATTATCATCATCATGCTGGTATTCCTCTTCATCAAGATATACGCCCGCCAAGGCAAGGAATACGAGCTGCCCGATGTGGTAGGTACCAACATAGCCGACCTGCGCGCCGACAACATGCTGTCGCTTGACATCGTGTTGATGGACTCTATGTTCCGTCCCAACACCGAAGGCGGCATGATACTGACACAGGATCCCAAAGGAGGCACCATGGTGAAAAAAGGACGCAAGCTGTACATCACCATCACAGCCTATACTCCCGAAGACGCCGCGTTTCCCGAGCTAGCCGGCCTCACGGTACGTCAGGCCGTGTCGGAGTTGCGCGGATGCGGACTGGAGGTGGGACGGCTGAAGTTCGTGGAAGACCCCTACAAGAACACCGTCATAGACTACTCTTGCAAAGGCAAGACCGTCTACGCCGGACAGCAGATAGAACGCGGCTCTGTGATCGACCTTACAGTGGGACTCGGCGACAGCACCGGCAGCAGTGTGGTACCGTTCGTCATAGGCAAGACTGCCGAGATGGCACGACGCGACATCATAGCGGCGTCACTCAACGTAGGCAAGGAGCACTACCGCAGCGTCAAGAACCGAATGACGGCAGTGGTGTACAAACAGGAACCCGACTACACAGGCGTGACTCACTACAGCTACGGCACACAGATCGACCTGTGGTACATCGATGCCGAAGATACCGACGTTGACAAGATGGTGCGCGAATTCAAAGTCGACTCGTCGAAGATAGAAGACCCTAACGCTATCGACGACGGTCGTCCGACACCGGAAGAGATTGAAAACAGTGACAGATGGACATGGTAGTAGAATGCGTAAATGCGTTAATGTGCGAATGTGTTAGTCATGTCAGGCTGGCCGCACTGGCGATGGCGATGTTGTGCGCCACGGGGCTGGGAGCACAGGAGGTGCTGATGCCTCTTGCCGACGCCCCTGTGGCACAGCGTCCGAAGACGGCGACAGACAGCAGCACTACGGTGCCGTTTTTCGACGACTTCTCCCGTCCGACCCTACAGCCTACGCTGTGGGACGCCTGCGGCGCCACCGTCGGCACCGGCTATGGCGAACTGGCACCGACAGTAGGCATGGCTACGCTGGACGCCCTCGACGCCGACGGCAACCTCTACCCACAAGCAGCCACCACACCTTTCCCGGCCGACACACTGCTGTCGCGCCGCATCAGGCTGGACGCCGTCGCACCGTCCGACTCGCTGGTGTTCAGCTTCTTCTACCTGCCTGGCGGCGGCAGCGGCAACTTGTGGGAACGCATTGGCGACACCCCCGACCCGACCGACTCGCTGTTCCTCGACTTCTACGCTGCCAACGACTCGTGCTGGCACACCATGTGGTCTCATGGCGGCATCAGCGTCGACACCCTCGTGGCACACACGGGCACCGCGTGGCAATATGTGGCCCTGTCTGTGACAGACAGCGTCTTCTTCGACAGCACCTTCCGCTTCCGCTTCCGCAACCATTGCAGCCTCGACGCCACCACCAAGAAAGGCATGAAAGGCAACTGCGACCAGTGGAACATCGACTATGTGCTGCTAGACACAGGACGCAGCGCGACAGCCGAGCCATACTGGCGCGACGTGGCCTTCGCCGAGACAGCCCCGTCGATGCTGAAGCACTACAGGGCTATGCCGGCACGCCAATACCGCCACAGCGAGATGGCAGACAACATATCACTCACCATCACCAACCTGTTCAACTCCGACCTGGCCACACAATACTCCTACTATATCATCGACGGACACGGCGACACGGTGCACCGCTACAACGGAGGCTTCGACAACGCCCCCGCCGACAGCTACCAGACGGCCGACGCACATGCCCATCCACCAGTGGCCTACGCCTTCGACGAGGACACGGCGCAGCGGACCTACGAGGTGGTGCACGTCGTGCGCGAAGGTACGGGCGGCGACAGCCACCAGCAGAACGACACAGTGCGGTTCTTCCAGACACTGGGCAACTACTACGCCTACGACGACGGCGCACCCGAGAACGGATACGGCCTCACTTCGACGGCCTCGCACGTGTACCTGGCCTATCGTTTCGACTTGAACGAGGCCGACACGTTGAGCGCTGTAGCCATGTACTTCAACCGTACCTATGAAGCCGAGAACGAGAGCATAGGCTTCTACCTGACAGTGTGGCAAGCCGACGACAACGGCCGCCCCGGCACTGTGCTCTACAGCGACAACGAGCGGCGTCACCCACAGTTCGGTCCTCTGTGCACCTACCAGAACTATCCCCTCGAACAGCCGGTGGTCGTCGACGGCAGCATCTTCGTAGGCTTCGAACAGGTGGGCAACGACTTCATCAACATAGGCTTCGACCGCAACAACCAGAGTGCCGACAGGATATGGTACCTCACATCGACCGAATGGCAGCAGAGCATCCTGCGCGGCTCGCTGATGCTGCGCCCCTGCTTCGGCACGCTGGCGGTTGGCAGCATCGTCAGCCCGACACAGGAAAACGGCGACATAGTCCTCTTCCCCAATCCGGCCGACGACCACTTCAGCCTCGACATCGAAGGATGCAGCGTGACGATATACGACATGACGGGTCGAATGGTGACAACAGCCAAAGGACAGCACATCGACACCGGCCGGCTGACGCCGGGCTTCTACATCGTGCGTATCACATCGCCCGACATGGCGCTACACTACCGCAAACTGACAATCACACACTGAACATGACCGACGAGACGCCAGACATACAGGAACAAGAGCAGGAGCTCTACGAGCACCACCGTTTCACTGTCGACCGTGGGCAAGAGATGCTACGCATCGACAAATACCTGCAAGGCCACCTGTCGGGTGTGTCGCGCAACAAGATACAGACAGCCATAAAGGCCGACTGCATCACCGTGAACGGCACACCGGTGAAGGCCAACTACCGCGTGAAGCCCCTCGATGTCATCAGTGTGCTCCTCCCCGAGCCGCCGCACGAGTTCGAGATGCTGCCCGAGAAGATAGACTTCCCCGTGGTATACGAAGACGACGACGTGCTGCTGATCGACAAGCCTGCCGGACTGGTGGTACATCCTGGCGTAGGCAACTGGACGGGTACCTTGGCCAACGGTCTCCTCTATCGCGGCCTGCAGCCGCTGCTCGTACACCGCATCGACAAAGACACGTCGGGGCTGCTCGTGGTAGCCAAGAACGAGGATGCCCAGGCTGTGCTGGCACGTCAGTTTTTCCTCCACAGCATCGAACGGCGCTACCAGGCGTTGGTGTGGGGCGACTTCGACGAGGAGGACGGCACCATCGTCGGCAACCTGGCACGCTCGCCACGCGACCGTACGACGATGGCGGTGTGCGACGACGAACATGGCAAACATGCCGTCACACACTGGCATGTCGTGGAGCGCTTTGGCTACGTCACCCTGGTGGAATGCCAACTGGAGACAGGGCGCACACACCAGATACGCGCCCACATGCGACACATCGGACACCCTCTGTTCAACGACGCCTCGTATGGTGGCAACGCCATACTCAAAGGCACCACGTTCTCGCGTTACCGCCAGTTTGTGGAGAACTGTTTCGAGATACTGCCCCGTCAGGCCTTGCATGCCCGTGTTTTGGGGTTCGAACATCCCTCGACGGGCGAACACATGCTCTTCGAGAGCCAGCTGCCCGACGATTTCAGCAGATGCCTGGACCACTGGCGAAGATACACCGCATTCTCCAGATGAGAGACAGGGCTCGGACGCTCTAAAAGTCTTATCTTCTTGACTTCCTGTCTTCTTAACTCCCCTAGCCACAAGAAACGTCGTATTCGAATCGATGTCTTCGGTGCAAGCACCGACAGCACTGCGGGGGGGGGGCTGTTCTCCGCTTATTCGCTGTATCCGTTTTTATTTCAGCGGAGCTCATCACCCTTTCAGGGGTCGCTATCGCAAGCATCCACTGGATGCTTGTTCAGTTCTGGCAATCCTTTCTCGTTCCCACTGTGACCCGTAGCACGCTGGTGGTGGAGGCCGTCAGCCGAAAACGGTCGTCGATGCGAAGTCCGACGACCCAGAGGGGGGTATCGTCGGCATCGACAAGCAGGTGTACATGACGCCGCTCGATGAGCGAGAGCCGACTGTCCTTGAGGAAATCGCTCACAAGACGCGACCCGTGCATGCCCAACGGCCTGAAGCGGTCGCCGTCGCGCCAGGGCCGCAACGAGAGCGGCTGGTGCAGCAGGTCGGCGTCGAGACACTCCGTCATGCTGTCGTCATTGTCAATATCGCCGCCGCCTTTTTTGTCTACCTCCTGCCGACATGGACGTCCCTTTCGGCAGGACACGTCGGCACCAGCCGCGACGATGTCGAAGGTCAGCGATGGCGGCTTCGTCGCGATGGCGGGCACCAAAAGCAGCATGCCGTTGTGCACTTCGGCCACGTGGGAGGGCGACTGGAAGAGACGTCCGCAGGCGTCGGTGTCGGCAAGCATTGAAGCCACGGCGGCTGCATTGAAGCCATAGTGTCGCAGCAGCTCGAAGAGGATGGTGGCACGCGGTTCGGGCAGGTCGGCAAGCCGGATGCACTGCATGGCGACAGGCATCGTGGGCAGCTTGGCACGGTAGGGGACGACAAGCTGCGTCCGCAACTCGGCAAGACTGTCGTTGTAGAGCATCTCGGCATCGTGCAGCCGCTCAATGTTGGCAGCCATAGTGTCGTCGACCGAGGGGTACATCTGGCGCAACAACGGCATGAGGCACTGGCGTATCTGGTTGCGGCGTGCGTCGAGCTGCCGGTTGGTACGGTCCTCGACAAAGACCAGATGGTTGTCGGCGACATAGCGGTCTATGTCGGCACGCGTGAAGCAGAGCATGGGTCTTGCGACGAGGAGCGGTGTGGCGTCGGGGGCGACGGCATGCTCCGTCAACGGACGTATGCCGTGCAGCCCTGCTATGCCGGTGCCGCGAAAGAGGTTGAGAAAGAACGTCTCGACAGAGTCGTCGCGGTGATGGGCGGTGGCTACCAGGCGGTAGCCATGCTCGCTGCAAAGCGAGGCAAACCAGGCGTAGCGCAACCGACGTGCAGCCTCCTCGACGCTCTCGCCCGAAGCGGCGACGACGGCACGTGTGTCGAAGTCGACGGTATGGAAGGCGACACCGAGCGAGGCGGCCAGACCCGCCACAAAATGCTGGTCGCGGTCGCTGTCGTCGCCACGCAGGTGGAAGTTGCAGTGGGCGATGGCGAACGAGAGGCGTGCCTCGCTGGCAAGACGCGTCATGGCGACAGAGTCGCGCCCACCGCTGACAGCCAACAGCACCTTCCCCTCGCGGAGGAGGGGAAGGTGCGTGGCAATATAGTCATCGAAACGCGACAGCATCAACGGAGTATCATCTTGCGCATCTGACGCTGACCGTCGACTTCGATGCCGTAGTAGTAGACGCCGGTGGAGTACTGCTTGAGGTCGAGCGTCACACTGTTGCTGCCGGCTCCATAGTGGCCGGTCTCGGTGTAGACGATATGACCCAGAGCATCCATAACATAGAGGGTGACCTTCGAGGCGTTGGGCAGCGAGAACGGTATGGTGGTGGTACCACTGAACGGGTTGGGGTAGTTCTGGTCCAGCACCAGCTGTCCTGCCGCCACCTCGGGCACGTTTTCGACATAGTTCACCACACGCACAATGTTGGTCTGGTTGTTCGAAGTGTCGGCATCAGGGCCATAGGTCAGCTTGGCGTTGCCGTAGTAGTTGCGCTGCGGATCTTTGGGGATGGTGCGCGAGAACTCGATGAGCGAGGCAGACATAGGATTGATTGCAGCCTGCTGCAGGTTGCGCGACATATCCAGCTGGTTGCCGTTGATGCTGGCATGCAGGGTCACGGTACGGTCGAAGAGTATGTTGCCAAGGTTCCTCACGCGGAAGAAGACACGGCAGTCGTCGCCGGCATTCTCCTCGACGATGACCTCCACTGCCTCCAGGTCGACATACTTCGACACAAGCATGTTGGTGGTGTCGTTCGAGCGGTCGTTGTCGTCGAGGGCATGGACATAGGCCGACACATAGTCGTAGGGGGCCGAGCGGTCGCGCAACGTCGAGTCGAACAGGAAGTAGCCCGTGTTAAGTGCCGCCAACGGCAGCTCGTTGCTGTACACCGTGCGGTACATGGTGCTGGTGTCGTTGTCAATCCAGAAACCGACCTCGAAGCCATTGGCGCCACGGGCACCGCGGTTTTCGATGATCATGGCCACCTTGATGCTGGTACGCTGGTCTGAGTCGACAATAATCGACTTGGCGGCCAGATCGGTGATCGACGAGATGCCATTGAAACGTTTCTCGATGGTGTCGTTGTAGATGTACGCGTTGGAGTCGCACTTGACAATACCGGTCAGCCGCATCATACCCATCGACGCCAGGAAGCGCTGCTGGAAGGTGTAGTTGAAGTACTCCGTCGACTGTAGCGGACGTCCCAGCACCTGGTTGAAGTCGACCTCTTCGGTGGCGCTGAAGGCATCGTTGACGATGTAGGTCAGTCTGGCATTGTCGATAGGATTGATGCCGAAGTTGCGGATACGCATGGTGACGACACATGTCGAGTCGCCGGCAATCACACGGTCGAGCGGCGACAGGAAGTCTTCGGCGCTGATGTCGTTTTCGAGGGGCGACAGGGCGAAGAGCCGCGTCGTGGTGTCGTTGTCGTTGTACAAGTCGGAAGAGAGGATGGTGAAGGCGGTGATGGCGAACGTGTCGGGGAAGTCGCTCGTCACAATGAACGGGTTGGGGAACAAGAAGGTGTCGGTAGCGCCCGGGGCGATGGTGTGATAGAATGTGGATATGCTGGCAAGGGTGGTGCCATAGTAGGTATAGCCCAACTGCTGGCTGGTCGAGGTGTCGGTGCCGAAGTTCTTCACGACAACCTCGGGGTAGATAGACTCGCCATATTTCGGTGCCTCCGGCTTGGTGATAGCCACGACGCCGATATCGACGGCACGACGTGCACGCCCGATATAGAAATCGTCGATGGCACAGCCGTCACCAAACGAGGCGTTGTCGCTCACTCCGATAGGCGTGGTGTAGACGAAGCGGAACTGCAGTTTCTCGTTGAAATTGCCTGCTATGCTTCCGCTGTGTCCGCTGGTGCGTGCCCAATAGCGGTTGTAGGCATTGCCTGTCGAGGTGCCGTCGAAGGCCTCCTCGTCGGGATTGTTGTACCACGCGTTGTCGGCCATAATAGTATCGTCGAAGAGGTTGGTCCAGTTGTTCTCGTAGTCGTAGTACTCAAGGCGCAGGTAGCTGCCTCCCGTCAGGTTGCGAAGCAGACGCACGGCTATCGTGTCGGAACGTATCTGGGCTATATTGACAATGGGACTGTAGAGGTAGCTGACGTTGCCGCGACGTCCCGAAGTGATGGCCATAGCCGTATCCGTCACCCACACGTTGGGCTCGGAGAAGGCAGCGTTGAAGTTGGTCTTGTGGGGTGTGCCGCGTTGCCAGTAGTTGCGGGTGTAGTTGTTGTACCCCTTGGGAGCATACCACATGTCGATAGAGTCAAATTTCTCGTCGACACGGATGACGACAGTATGGAAACGATGGTATTCGTAGGTCAAGGTGTTGTTGCTGACCACGGTGTCGCCCGCCATATTGTGCCATATCGTCAGCTGTGTCGTGCCCATCGGGAAATAGTGTTCCGGAAGGGTGACGATGGTGCTCGAACCACCCATCAAGGGGGTGTTGGCATGCCACACGAAGCTTCCGACCGAATCGGAATCTGTCGTGTCGCATTCGTAACGATAGTTGACCGTGAACTGTGTGACAGCCTGAGTGCCACGGTTAGACACCCTGAAGGAGACGGCCAGCGTGTCGTCGTCCCTGATGATGCTGCTGCGAGGATTGTCGATCTGTGTGAAGGCTATGTCGACAGTGGGAGGTTCGGGCTCGACAAATAACAGGAAGTCTACCATGTGTCCGACGATATTGTCGGTGCCGGAAAGCAGGTATGCGTTGGGGATGGACTCGTAGCCACATGTCACCAGACGCATCTTCATGTATCCGTATGAGGCGTTATTGGGTATGGTGACGGCATACTTGAAATCCGTGTTGGTGATGACAACATTCTCGGCGACAACCGTCTCGCCGCTACCGTCGAAGACACCCGAGCGGTCGTAGTCGATATAGGCGGCCACCTTGCCACGGTCGCGCGAGTTGGGGTCGGTCGAGTTGGCTATGTTGATAATCAAGGTGTCTGTCAGACCACGCCGTACCCTCAACACAGGATATTCCGGACCGTTGAAAGCTCCAAGGTTGGTGTAGAAACGTCCCAACGGAGGCATCTCCATGTCGATATCGTTGTACGAGATACGGGTAAACACCAATCCTTCGGAGGTAAGGGCCGAGGGCTCGTAGTAGCCGTTGCCCAAGGTGGTGAAGGGATAGTCGAGCGATGTGTTGTTGGGGGCCGACGGGCGCAAGGTCATGTTGCAGCGTATGGTGTCGTTGCGTCTGACGGTGTCGGCCTCAAGAGCCGTCCACACGCGCAGCTGGTAGTTGCCGGCCTGCAATGCCGACGTGAAGCGGATCAGCGTGTCGAACTTGAACATATACTCCTGACCGCCGGCTATCGTCGTCCTTATGGTGTCGTAGACCGTCTGTAGAGGATTCGTGTTGTTGCCACGACGCACCTGATACACAATGGGTATATTGCTGACGCTCTGGGTGCCGAAGTTGACCACCATCACACGCACCGTGTCGTTGTCCATATACACTCGCGAGCCTTGCGGCGCAAGCACACGTCCGTCAAAGCCGACATCGACAGGCACACGTGGCTTGACCGTGACATGCACCTGCGAGAAGTGACTCGGACACTGCTTGTCGCTGAGGCACTGCAGATAATAGGTAGAATCGCTGAAGTACTGCGGCGTGGTGCTCCACTTGCACGACTGGGCATAGTTGTTGTTGGTGTAGAAGAACGCGCCTGCCGTGTCGCGATACCAACGTATCGGGCGGCCTGCCAGATTGGCCGGGGCGTGCTGGCTGTGCTGCTCGGCACGCACTTCGCCCCACGTGGCATACGCAAACGACGTGTCGAAGCCGTGCGGAGCATCGGGCGTATACCACGAGTCGACCTGCGGCGACGAGCTCGCAGAGGCTCCTGTCGAGTCGTTGTCTAACGACACATCGTATACGTAGCGGCACCACCCGTTGACACGCACCTTGATGTTCAAGGCGGTGTCGGTCGGATAGAGGTTGGCTGGTGTGTTGAATGTGAAATCGCGACTCGAGTTGCGCGCCAACGGCGTGTCGAACTCGTGCGTCTCAATGACAGTGTCGGGCATCGTGCTGATGTTGACCTTATTGACATTGAGGTTGCTCTGTATCGTCGGATGATAGCCCTGTGCATGATAGCCTATCTCGAACTGCGCACCGGCAGGTATATCCTTGAAACCGACATTCTTGATGTTGATGGACAGCGACGACTGTTCGAGGTTGCAGCCTGACGGCACTGTCATTCGCACGGCCTGCAGGTTGAATGCAGGAGCGAGGTAAAGCAAGGTCTCCATGTGGTTGTCCGACGTGTCGTCGTCGTTGTTCACCAACAGCACGACACGCAACGACTGTGTGTCGATGACACCCAGCACCGTCGGCATCCACACCGAGTCGATTTTCTTCTGTCCCGACGCGAAGGTGCCAATGTTCCGTGTGCTTGAGAAGATTGTCGACTCATAACCCTCAAGATATGCATACCACTGCACATTGGTCTCGGTGGCATTGCCGTTGTTGTAGAACGTGGCCTTGACCAGCACAGAGTCGCTCTCGATATTGTTGGGGCTGTTGATATTGGCCGGCAGCGTGGGCTCGTTGATTCTGACCACCGACATGTTGTGGTTCATGCGTTCCATCTCGTGGGCTCCAATGGTGGGTGGCGGAATCTGGCTTCGTGTCGTACCGTCGATGTCGTCGACGACATCGGTGTTGTACTGTGCCCGTCCCACATAGTTGGTCATCATCAGGTGCAGGTCGTCTTCGCCCACAAAGTAAGGCTCGTCCTGTACCGAGCTGCCGTCGCGTCCGCCTGCCGTCTGCAACTCGGTCAGGTCGGCACGGTCGGTGCCGCCCCACGAGGCGAACTTGTCGCCGGCAGCATAGTAGGCATTGTTGTCGCTCGCCGAGATATTGTTCGTGGAGGCCACATGGTAGGCATACGCCTTGCTGAGGTTGGCAAAGATGTTGTTCATCACCTGCAGGTGACTGGTTGCAGCGGTGCAGGCGAAAGCCTTGGACTTGACGACGTCGGTAGCACCCGCATAGAGCCGGATGGTGTTGAAGTAGACACTGATATACGAACTGGTGCCGTCGATGTTGATACCTGCAGGGTCGAGACCGGAGATACCATTGCTCCTCAAGCTTATCATGTTGTTGGCAACGAAACCCCACAGCTGGTTGGTGCCCGAGACATTCTTCAGGTCGATACCGCGGCGACCGTTGTTGTCGGGCGCACCCATCAAGATACCCAGCAGGTAGATTTGGTTTTTCTGTATGACGATGGTGCTGTCTACATTCTCCAGGTATATGGCTGTCTGCTTGTTCTTGAAGGTCGACTCCATCCTGTTGCGAGAGATGTCGATACCCGAAAGCTCCTTGAGGTTGACGGCGCCCAGGTGGAAGTTGGACAAGACGTTGTCCTGCAGCACGATGTCGCTATAGCCGGTTGTATTGTTGGCATAGGTGAGCGAGTAGTATCCGCTGTCGACGACATTGCCGTTCAGCATCAGACGTCCTACATCGCCCTGTAGCACAATGCCCGAAGCCGCCATGTTGTTGACGGTACCCTTGACACGTATCGTGCTGTTGGACACCGTGATATTGTGGCAGTTTTGCAGCACGACCACGTTGGCATTGTTGCCGGCGGTGGGACGTGACACCATCTCGAGGCTGTCGAAGATGACGTTGGAGAGACCGTCGACAAAGACCACATAGTTGGCCTGTGCCGTGGTGGCTGCCTGGACTGTCGGGAGGCCTGTCGTGTCGGCCATGCCACGGAACACGATGGTGTTGCGCACCGACGACCCTTCGACGGGGCCGAGGACGACCTGTTCCTGATACAGCCCTCCGACGACATGGAACACCACCGGACCGTCGACACCAGCCGCCTGCAGAGTGTCTATCGCCTCGGTGAAGGAATGATAGTCGGCGACGCTGTCGTGTCCGATATAGTAGTCGCCGCCACAGAAGCGCACATTGAACGAGGTGCGCAACGTATCGTTGGTGCTGATTGTGTCGCCATCGAGAGACATTACTGCCATCACGTTGTGGTGTCCCGGCATGAGCGGCAGGTTGAAGAGCATCACACTGTCGGTGGCACCGCCTATGACGGTGTGGGCATATTCGACCGAGTCGAAGAGCGTGTTGTCGACGGTGTAGTACAGCTTATAGTCACCGATGGTGTCGCGCCCCATGTTGCGCACGACCACGTCGAGCTGCACATGGCCGCACGAGGTGTAGGTCAGGGTGTCGGACCCATCCGGCATGTATACCGTAGCATCGGCATCGGGGATGCTGTCAAGCACTATGCGGAAGGGCGTGGCCGGACCTTCGCAACCATCGACCTTGGCCAGGAACAAGATGTCGGGACGGTTGTTGCCCTTGGTGCCGGCAGCACTGAACGATGCACCTACACCAGTGTTGGCATTCTTGATCAGCGTGGTGTTGAGTTTGGGGGTATAGGCTGTCTGTACACCCGTAGTAATCTGTGTGCCTATCTCGGTCACCACCTGTACCACGATGTTCTGCTCGCCGTCCCACATCACCGGCGTGTCGAACACGTGGTCGACCCATTTGCCAGTCGACGTGCGGTAGATGGGCATATTGGTGCGGTGGTAGACCTGCTGCACGGTCTTCCACGAAGTGGTGGTGGCGAATATCGTATCCGACACAAAGCCTATCGAGACAGAGAAGGTGTCGAACACCACCGAATCGCGTTGCGTGGTGGCATTGACGTTGTATATAGAATCCAGGTGGAACGAGACACCCGTGATGGCCCCGGGCAAAGCCCCCATGGCACGCAACTCGCTGGCTGTGTATATATACTGCTGCTTCGACTGCTTGTTGTTGGGCTGATAGGGCGAGGGATATGCCGTCCTGGTGTTGAGGGCGGCCAACGTACCAATATGCAGCAACGAGTCTTTATGGTGCAACAGACTCACTGCCATGTCGCAATCGGAATAGAGAATGTCGGTGACATACATGTCGCCACGTCCGACGACAGTGCCGTCGGGACCATACCACAGCGGTGTCGACAGCGAGTCGTGCAGAAGGGTCAGCGTGTCGATGGTGGCGTATGTCATGGAGACGACGCTGTCGAACACAGGAGCGTCGGGGGTGTGCGATGCCATAGCCGCGATCCTGACGGTGTCGTTGGTTGTATAGACATCGCCTGATGCCTGTGTGGCCCAGATGACGACTTCGATCAGTGAATCATTGTCGACAACCATGTCGAGCGGCTGCACGAAGTTGTACACAGTGTCGCCGTTGGCCGGCAGGTCGGAAGTGAACGTCTCGCTGACGGTGGTGCCACGGGCCATATAGTTGAGCTGCAAGGAGGTCACCGGCGCGACACCATAGTTGCGCACGCGCACCGACACCGTCTCGTTGCCGAGGTTGCATCCCGAAGCCAAAGGTATAGCGTCGAGGTCCACATCGGCAGTCGGCGGAGCCTGTATGGTCACCGAGGCAACACCCACCTCGCCTACACAGTTGTTGGCCGTATAGCGTATCCACATCGGGTCGACGGTGGCGAGATGCATCGGATTATCCTCGGTGGCACACACCCAGTCGGCACTGTCGCCGTTGAAGGACCTGCGCACGACGCCGGCATGCAGATCGTCAGGCAAGACCACTCCAGGACCACTCCACACATAGCTCGGCACATTCAGGTTGCTCCATCTGACCGACTGTGTCGAGTTGGTAGTGGTCACATTGTTGAACGCCACAGCATCTTGTATGCCACCGCTGCGATACACCACACCGAAGTCGGTGGAGGCGACGATGGCAGGCTGCGACCTGACCTGCAGCATATAAGGCAACATGTTGGCCAACCCGCCAGTGTTGTGGAACTGGATGCACAGCGATGCACCGGGAAGCAACGTGACACCCGCGGGGATCTTCAACAACTTGTTGTTGGCCTGCGACGTGGGCGACACGAACAGCACCGTGTCGTTCTCGAGATAGGCTGTGTCGTCACCCACATTGGTAAGCTGCACAACGACCTTGGTGTTGACGTTTATCCACTCGGGCATGGGGTCGGTGAGGCCTACCGTAGTGTCGGAACGGAACAGCTGCACCTGCGTGATGCGGACAATGGGCAGCTCGCGGTGCTGGCGCAGGTAGAAGTTGGTGTCGCGACGCAACGAGTCGGTGACATACGTGAGACCCGTCTGGAACGGCTCGCTGTCGTCGGGCGAGTAGTACCAGTATACTACCGACGGTGCGGTGGGGGCCCCTGCACTGTTGTAGAGCGACCACTCGGTGGCGCCGCCGACATTGATGGTGGCAGGGGTGTTGTATTGCGTGGAGACGCTGACATTCGGCAGGGCATCGGCATGGTAGCGGCTGATGACGACGAAGGTGGCGGTGTCGTTGGTCTGGTTGGGGTCGTTGGGACTTATGGTCCACACCTTGACGTAGTACACCGAGTCGTAGATACCGTTGGGCGGCAGCTGAAGCATGCGTCCGGTGCTGATGACGACAGTGTCCTCGTGCGGTATGGTACGCGTCACATTGTACACTGTGCCCGACACACCGTTGACGCTGTAGCCCAAGTCGAGCGTCAGCGTCGAACTGCGCACGTAGTTGTTCGTACCGCTGTTGCGGATGGCCACAACCATCTCGACATTGTCGGGCATGTCGCAGTTGTCGGCTTCGGGATTAAGCAAGGCCTCCACTTCGAAGTCGTAGTAGAGCGACACAAACTCGAAAGCACCCGGACACGGGGCTGTGGTGCTGCGCAGCGTGTCGAACATGTCGGTGGTCACGGTGGTCAACGGCGTGCCGACACCTTTGACAAGACGGTTGAAGGTGCGCAGGTCGACCAACGAGCCGTTGAGGAAGGTCGGGTCGAGCGACACCGACAGGCTGTCCATCGCGACGGCCTGTTTCCATGCATCGATATTGGTGTAGCTGCCACCGGTACGCTTGTTGAGTATGTATCCGTTGCTGTAGTACACATTGTATCCGATGGTGTTGGTCACATCGCTTCCAGGCATATAGTTGAAGGCATAGTTCGACTCGTCGTAGCAGGTCACTATGTTGTTCACAAAACGACTGTTCGACAGCGCTCCGCCGCCGAACGTGGCAGTCGCCACGTTGTTACGCGTCGGAGCGTTCATCTTCACCGAGTTGTACACCACATCCATCCACTGCCCCTGGATGATGTTGAACGGGGTGTTCTGCTGGTTGGCGATGCCGTCGTCGTTGCAGACAACCATATTGTTGGCTATAAGCACAGGCAACGCCGAGGTCCCCATGGCGTAGCTGACACCGAGAGCCTGACCACCATGCGAGGTGTACATCTTGTTGGCAAGGATATTCACGGTGTCGTAGCAGTTCATCACACGCAAAACGTAGCTCGAGTTGCTGAGCACATCGTACATCTCGTTCTTTCTGACAGTGACGTCCGACTGGTTGGTGATCCTGATGCCCGAAGCAAACTGGTCGTAGGTGAAGTTGCCTACCACCTGATTGTGATACGAACGCATGTCGCTGGCCTGACCGTTGACGTTGATGCCGACCTCGCCGCCCACGATGGTGTTGCCCGTGATGCGTACGTTGTTGGCAAAGCCGGTGTTGATCATGGCTCCTATGCGGAGACTCGACGGCGGATTGACAAGACTGTCGACCAGCGTACAGCCTTCAATATGGCAAGCCGTGCTGCCGGCGCCCAGGAGCACCATGTTGTTCATTGCTCCCGAGACACGCTCCATGCGCAGTCCGCGCAGACGGACGTATGGGGTATTCTCAAGATTGACAAGGTCTGTCGAGACACCGTCGTTCGACCTGATGGTCGCCTCGGCGCCTGGGGCCGGGGTGAAAACAACGTAGTGCTGTGGCGTGAGTCCCGACACCTCGGGCATCGTGAACGGCGGATAAACTCCGTCGGCCAAGTAGACGACAAGACTGTCGTTGATACCGCACTGGCTCAGCGAGAAGAGGAACTCGTCGATGGTGTTGAAGTCGGCATTGGGGCCTCCTATGTTGCGCACACCGTTCATCGGCCCGCTGCACACGATAAACTCGGTGACGTTGGTGTCGTTGTATGGCTCGTGGTCGCGCCACGCCACACCCGAAGCCGTCAGCGTATCCTCAACCCACGAACGGATGAAGTGGTAGCCGGCAGGCAGGTTGAGCGTGTTAAGCACCCGCACCACTGTCTCGGCACCGCCAGCCAGCGTCCCTGTCCAGTCGTAATAGCCCGGTATCGTGTCGTCGATGGAATACGAGATACGCACCGCGTTGACGGTAGCCACACCATAGTTGTGCAGCACCAGGTCGACATACGACGGAAGCGTAAGCACCGGACTGGTCTCGTTAGGAAAGTCGCTGCCACTGATACCCAGGTCGTACACCAACGGCTGGTTCGCCTCCGACGTCAGGACGAAGACAGGCCGCACGGCCTCGTTCTCGTCCGACATCTGCAACGCAGTGCTGTTGTAGTCGAGGTTGTATATAGCCATACCGGTATGGCTGTATATCGACTTTTTGTTGTTGGGAGTGCTCTGGGTGGCAATCCTGGTGTAGCCCATGTCGGCAGTGCCGTTGTATATCATCTGCACCAGTATGTCCTTGCCGGCATAGTAGAACGAGTCCTGCAGGTAGATGGTGCGCTCGGTACCGGCACCTACCTCGTCGATCACCAGCGTCGAGTCGTACACGACATGCATATAGCTCGTGGTGAACGGCACCGACAGGACGCTCGAGTTCTGCGTGTATGACGTGGGCACATTCTTCATCCTTATCTGGAACTTGGGACGTTCCTGCAGGGTGTTGTTGGCCGTCACCGTATATCGCATGGCCACTATGGCACCCGGTCCTATGCCGGCCGTGGCCAGCATCGCCGAGTCGTATATCCACTCGCTGCGGGCATCGGCGACCGCAGGAAACGGGAAATACTGCGACGACGCGGTCGCGGCAAAAGCATCGTTGTAGGTGCCTGGGAACGCCGACCCTCGCACGCATCGGTACTCGATCCACGAGTCGGACAACTCGGGATACGTCACCGTGTTGTGGTTTGTCGAGTTGTCTTTCACCACGCAATAGAAGCGCATCAACGTGTCGAAGCCTTCGAAGGGGATGCGGCCGCTATACTTGGTCTGCGGACCAAACCCCGGACTGTTCTCCAGCTGGCCGCTGAGCTGCACCCGATGGCGCGTCGTGTCGCTACCGACGGTGTAGATGACGTAGACCGAGTCGGGTGCAATGCCCTGCGACACGGTGGTCGATGGCACAAGCTCTATCCTGGCACCGCGCGAGCTGGGATGGTCGCCACCGTCAGGATAGAGCCTCATGGTGATGGTGGGCGTGACCATCTGGCTCTGACTGGCACGCAGACGTATGTTGTCGAGCCACCATCCCGTGCCGGTGGCATTGCCGTTGGTCTTCCTCACCAGCTCGAACTTAATCTGTATCTTACGATGGTTGGGGGCAACGCCGCTACCCAGCTTGTTGTCGAGGTCGAAGCGCTCCGACTTCCACTTTTCGTTGTTCACCACAGAATTCGACCAATCGGAATACGACTCCTTGTTGAAGGTCGACGTGCCGGCAAACTCGTCGCAGCCGCCACGTGCACGATTGTACTCGGCACTGCTCAACGAGGTCCAGGTCGACTCCATGGTGGGACGCCTTACATAGATCTTCGCCACCGTCGGGTTGCCGCCGCCATTGATGGCCACATTGCAGATGTGGTCGAACTCCAGGGCAAAATAGTGAAGCGCCGTGTTCTGTGTGAAATCGAGCGTGTCGGTTATCAACGTTATAATATCCGTCGACGACTGCACCAACTTGATGGAACGACTGCCACCGGCATGCAGCACCGAATCGTAGACGACATTGGTCGTCGAACTGACCGTGAAGTTCACCGTCTCGGTGGTCTCGAACCCCTGATAGTACGACTCGAAGATCTGTGCATGCACTGTCAGTTGGGTCGCAAGGACGAAAACAGACACTAATACAAGATTACGCAGTTTCATATTATAATACTTTTTATTTTCTTGTCAATCCGATTATTACATAATACAATAATGGCTTTACACATCCAAAACGGACGCAAAATACCGACTGCAAATATACAAAAAAAAATGGACGTAGCGTCCATTTTTATATTAAAAAAAATTAAAGGTCCCAAGGCAAGCTCCCGAACCAGCCTCGGCGGACACACTCCAACATCACCTCTCCCGTGCCTTGTACATCATCACACCGGCAGCCACGCTGACATTGAGCGAAGCCACCTCGCCAACGATGGGCAGACGAGCCTGCACGTCGCTGATCTTCAACAGCTCTGGACTGATGCCGCACTCTTCGTTACCCATTATGAGCAGCGTCGGCATGCTGAAGTCCACCTCACGGTAGTCGGCAGCACCCTTCTCGGTGGCAGCCACCACCTGAAAGCCATACTGCTTGGCCATGTTGATGGCGGTCTTGAGGTTCTGTTCGCGACAGACGGGCAGGCGCAGCAGCGCTCCGCTGCTGGTCTTGATGGCATCCTCGTTGATGGCTGCCGAGCCACGGTCGGGGACGACAAGGGCGGCGACGCCTGTACACTCCGCCGTGCGGGCGATGGCACCCATGTTGCGCACATCGGTAACATGGTCAAGCATCACCAGCAACGGAGTCATCACGTTCTCTGTCTCCGTCTCCAAACCTTGTATCTCCTCCAGTATATCCATGAGGCTGCTATACTTCACTGCGGCGATGGTGGCCACCACACCTTGATGGTTGCCGGTGGTCATCTTGTTCAGCTTCTCGACAGGGACATACTGGAAGGGTATGTCGTGTTCCTTCATCTTGCTCCTCAACTCATTCAGCAACGACGAGTTGAGCCCGTTCTGCAGCAGCACGCGCTCCACCTGCTGCCCGCTGGCAATGGCCTCTATCACAGGCCGCAATCCATAGACTATCTGCTGTTTCATGTCTCTTTCTTTTCAGATCAACAAATTCCCGAATTGGAACGGACGTGGATGTCCGTGTCGTCAAGAATCCCTCCGTCGACGATGGTGATCTTGCGGTCCGCCATGTCGGCCAGCTCTTCGTTGTGGGTCACTATGACGAAGGTCTGGCCCAGCTGCTCGCGCAGACGGAAGAAGAGCTCGTGGAGCTCACGTGCATGCTGCGTGTCGAGGTTGCCGCTGGGCTCGTCGGCCAGCACGGCCATCGGGTTGTTCATCAGTGCACGGGCCACAGCCACACGCTGCTGCTCGCCGCCGCTGAGGGCCGCGGGCTTGTGCGTCGCACGATTGTCAACCTTCATAAAGGCCAGCAGCTCCCTGGCATGCTCCTCGGCCTCCTTCATCGGCCTACCCTTGATGAGCGCCGGGATGCAGACGTTCTCCAGCGCCGTGAACTCGGGCAACAGGTGATGCGCCTGGAAGACGAAGCCTATATGCTCGTTGCGAAACCGTGCCAGCTCCTTCTCCTTCAGGCGGCACACGTCGACGTCGTCGTACATCACCGTGCCGCTGTCGGCACGGTCCAGCGTGCCCATTATCTGCAGCAGCGTCGTCTTGCCAGCTCCGCTGGGACCCACTATCGAGATCACCTCGCCCTGTCCAATCTCAAGCGAGACATCCTTCAACACCCGCAAGCTGCCGTAGCTCTTGTTGATATTCTTTGCTGTTATCATAATGTATGGTTGTTCTGTGTACGGGCCTTCAGGTCCGTCATCGGGGGTTGTTCTGTGTACGGGCCTTCAGGTCCGTCATTATCCCACCTCCACTCCGTTCAAAAACACCCGTTCCACCTTGTTCTCGCCGTAGGCGTAGGGCATATACCCGTAGCTCGGTATCGCCTTGGTGATGTAGAAGTTGGCCTTCTTGCCGACAGCTATGGTGCCCAGCTCGTGGCTCACACCCATAGCATAGGCAGTGTTGAGTGTGGTGGCGTTCAGCGCCTCCTCGGGGGTGAGACGGTAGCGGATACAGGCCATCGACAGTATCAGCTGCATGTTGCACGACGGCGAGGTGCCGGGGTTGTAGTCGGAGGCCATTGCCACCGGCAGGCCGGCGTCGATCATCTTGCGTGCCGGCGAGAGCGGCAGCCCCAGGAAGAAGGCGCAGCCGGGCAACACCGTCGGCATCGTCTCGCTGCCCTTCAGGCACTCGATCTCAGCGTCGCCCATCTGCTCCAGGTGGTCGACCGAGATGGCACCGTACTTCACGCCCACCTGCACGCCGCCCGAGACGGCCATCTCGTTGGCATGTATCTTAGGTCTCAGCCCGTACCTGATGCCGGCCTCCAGTATGCGCTCGGTGTCCGCCACAGTGAAGAAGCCCTGGTCGCAGAAGACGTCGACAAAGTCGGCCAGCCCCTCGGCAGCAACCTGCGGCATCATCTCGTCAATGACGAGGTCCACATAGTCCTCCTGGTGTCCGCGATACTCCATCGGGATGCCGTGGGCACCGAGGAAGTTTGCCTTGATAGTCATCGGCGAGTTCTCCTTCAGGCGGCGTATGACACGCAGCAGCTTCAGCTCGCTCTCCGTGGTCAGGCCGTAGCCACTCTTGATCTCGATGGCACCGGTACCCATACGCATCGCCATCTCTAGGCGCTGCCAGGCCATATCGTAGAGCTCATCCTCCGAGGCCGCCGCAGTGGCTTTGGCCGAGTTGAGGATACCCCCTCCCCTCTTGGCAATCTCCTCGTAGCTGAGGCCGCGTATCTTGTCGACGAACTCGCGCTCGCGGCTGTTGACGTAGACCAGGTGCGTGTGCGAGTCGCAGAACGTCGGCAACACCATGCGTCCCGTCGCGTCGACCTCACAGTCGAAGCGGCTGTCGAGAAGCGACAATCGCGACGCCTCTTCCATCGGGCCGAAAGCCTTGACAATACCGTCTTCGACGATGAGGTAGGCTTCCCCGACAGTCTCCAGCGAAGCCATCTCCTTACCGCAAGCCCGCAGCCTGGGCCGGTGCAGCTCCCCGTTGCGAGCTGCCGCATCGCGGCTCTCCACCTGCACCAGTTCTTTGATATTACTTATCAGTGTCCGCATATTTCAAAAAATTTCTGCAAAAGTACAACATTTATTCCACATGGCAAAATTAAGTTTCGGCAACCTCCGTAAAAAATGAAAAATGAAAGTTGAAAATGCATTACATTTGCGATTTTTATGTATCTTTGCACCCGGAAAACACAGACCTACACTCCCCAGAAACGTCTGTTTTTCTGCTTGGTAGAGCAGACAACTCCACATGGTTTCTATTAACAAAAAAAGAAAAAAGACATGAAGAAAAACATGCGGGGCTTGACCTGTGCCATCCTCTCTATCAGCCTGCTCACCGTCATGGCGGGAGCGGCGATGGCCCCTGCGCTGGGCGTCATCAAGAACCACTTCGCCGGCTGTAGCCCCATGACGGTGCAGCTCATCGTCAGCCTGCCGGCTCTGTTCATCATCCTCACCACCTTCGCCTTCAGGCCGCTCTGCCGGTTGATGCAGACGCGCACCTTGGCCCTGACGGGACTGACGCTGTATGTCGTCGCCGGCGCAGGCGCCTTTTTTGTCGACAACATAGTGTGGCTGCTCGTCCTGCGTGCCCTGCTGGGCGTCAGCGTGGGCACGATCATGCCGCTGAGCACCGGCCTGCTGAGCTACTATTTCCCTCCCGAGGAGCAGAGCCGCCTGATGGGGCTCTCGGCCGCCATGAACCAGATGGGCGGCGTGGTGGCGACGATGCTGGCGGGAGTGCTCGCCACGGTGAGCTGGCGCTGCGCCTTCCTCGTCTACCTGGCCGGTCTCGCGGCGGTGGTGCTCGTGGCGACGATGCTGCCCAACGAGCGGCTGGCGTCGAAGGGCAGCCGCCTGCACGTGCGCACCCTGCTGCGTTTCCACCCCTCGGTGACCGCCATGTTCCTCATCATGCTCCTGTTCTTTGTCTATCCCACCAACTTCGCCCTTACGGCCAGCGCCTTCGGCGTGCCGCCTATGGCGGTGACCCTCATCATGGTTGGACTGGACGTTGTGGCGTTCTTTGTGGGACTGTCGTTCGGATGGCTGATGCGACACATGAGGAGACAGATGAAATATGTCGCACCGCTGTTCTTCATGGCGGGCTATGGCGTGCTGGCCTTCGTGGACGGTGTTGCGGGGATGATAGCGGGGTCGGTGCTCATCGGACTTGCCAACGGCGCTGGTGTACCCTATGTCAACACCATAGCCAGCATCAAAGGCGGCCGCGATGCCGCTGTAACCGTCATGCCACTCATCTCGGCTGCGCTCTACCTCGGCCAGTTCCTCTCGCCGCTTGTCGTCACACCCCTTGCCGACGCCATCGGTGGTGTGCGGAGCCCCTACGTCGTGGCCACCGGCTTCGCCGTCATCCTCCTGCTACAGGTCTTCCTCACCCGCCGCCACCACGCACTGCCGCCAAGCAGCGACAAGTGACGGTACCGCGCAGAACACCTTCCGTAAGCCACCGAAGCATCATCAGGTCTGCTTGTGACCAACCGTGTGGTTACCCCCTGTAAAAATTATATTGCGCACAATATAATTACACCCTGTCCAACGCCGTTGTGCGAAGAAACCAACCAAAAGCATCCTCAACCGGCCGAATTCCAAAACAGGGCGAAAACAACACTATATAACTGGCAATCAGCCAAATACACGGGTTGTACGTATCCAACCCGCTATAAATCAGCAACAAAGAGCCATCAACTCCTACTCAACTCCTACTCCTCTCCTACTCTTCTCCTACCCATCTGTTACAAAAGTAAGAGTTGATAGGTTGTATATAACTTTATGTCGAGTACAACATAATTAACATACCGGCGATTGACCTCAAGTCATCCATTCGGTGGAGGCCATCCTGGCACGCCTCGCGTGATGGCATCGGGATGTAATGTGACCTGGCATGGCGAGAATGCCGTAGGCTGCGAGCACCGCTGAAAGAAAAACAAATGAAGCGAGTCAACGAGGGTTGCGAAGAAAACAAGGTATAAGGAGTACCTTTCTGGAACAATCCCAACGAAAATGTTTTTTTTTGATGGTGACGATGTAATAATTGAAGGAAGACTGCGTTGTTTCAGACAGAAATCAGTTACAAGCTTATGATAAAGTCTAGTAAGTATTTATTTTGCACAGCTGTTATTCTCTTTGCATGTTCTGCGGTCTCCTGTGGGCACAAACCGCAAGCGACCTCCAGCGAAGACTATCTTGCAACAGAGAAACAGGCAATTGAAGACACTCTTCATGATGACGAGATGTCAAGTTTGACAAGCACAGATGAACTGCCTGCACTGGAAACAGAGGTGTATTACGAGCAAATCAACGAGGAACAGAACCCCACCAAGCGGGAAGAGATGGCTCTATCGCTGGCCAACCGTGTGGTCTCTATGTACACCTCGATAGATTATTCTATAGCCGACAATGTGTGGCTTTGGGCAGAAGCCGTCGAGCAAGTGGTGCGTCAATATGCCAAGGATAACAAAATGAAGTATGACACAGCGGTGTACGACCTGCACGAAGCATTGTCGTATTATGGGTACGATATCCAGACGCAGTCGTCGATGAATGCATGGGCATACTATCTCACTGTCATCCAGACCTACGATGCCGCCGTCCGATACCAGAGGCTCATCGACCACATTACCGACCCAAGACTGAAGACGTTGGTTCGGGCCGAGTACAACGCCTGGTTCGAGTGGATGGATGCACAGTACTTCACAAACACCTACTATACCCACGGAGACGACCAATACAGCGCATTGCCGCTTGACTTCTGGGCTTTCCACAAATACCATACCGACAACCGTCTGGCTACGCTCGACATTGAAGAAGACGTGCTGGTGAAAGATAAGCCATACCAACAGAAGGGCAAGACGGTGACAGGAAAACAGTGGCGGGCTTGGCTGGACGAGCAGGGCTACCGCGAGGAACAGTCACCAGAGTTCAATATGGACGAACCCTCAGAGACCGATTTCCCTGCCCTGATAAAAGACAAAACAGAGAAATGGATTGCCGCCCGTCAGGCAGTGGCGCAATACCTCGGTGACAAGAAAGGCAAAGGACAAAGTTACGATTTCATCACGGCCGACATCCACTCTTGTATCATCGGAATGTTGAAACCATTGATAAAGATGGAATTAGTATAGGGCTGGATTTAATCCCTCGTTATTTCGTTTTTTTGATTTATTTCAGCGAGGCTGCTCTCCACAAGCCCTCTCCCGCGAGCCACTGGCTCTTGTGGATTGTCCTTATTCCACGCTGCTCACTTTTCGGAAGGATGTATCTTCACGTATAGCTTCAGGCTTCTCAGCAGGGAGTTGTATTCAGACTTGTCGAGGTAGGTCACACGCTCGTAGCCGCCGCGCTCGATGACAAACTGAAGCTGGTTGGAGAGGAAGGGCTGATGCCTGTAGACCCTCACGGTCTCAAGGTCCTCGCCGGGGAAGAAAGGCTTGAAGCTGCCCTGTATCTCACGCATGGTGCCCTTGGGCTCCTTGAAGAGGGTCTTGAGCTCCTCCATGAAGGCGATGGCATCGGTGATGTTGTCACCAAGAGGGATATAGAGCCGGCCGACAGGGTCCACGTTGACCTGGACAACCTTGTTGCCGATGCCCATAGTACCCACATGCAGGTAATAGTGGTTGACACCGTCGACGGGGATGTTGACGATATCCACGGTCTCGCCGGTGTTCTCATTCTCGATGGTGACGAGCTCTTTTACTGTGGGGAGTTTGCCTGTCTGGGCAAAGAGGGATGTGCAGGCAAGGGCAAGCACCGCAATAGCAATAATACGTTTCATGACGATTGTGTTTTAGGAGGTTAGTGTATATGTGTGTGTTGTGTTGATTAGCGTCTGTCTGGCGAGAGCCCCCCCTAGGGGAGGCTTTTTGCATTCCACTCCCCTACGGGGATGGGGAAGGGGTGGGCCATATTTACTAATCACCGAAGCTCGTATTTTCTGCAGCATGGCGGCGTTCCGTGCCTCGTTGCCGGGCAGTTGGTAGCGGCAGTTGCCGGTGGCCGACGGAGTGAAGATGGCCTCCGCCTGCGGGGTGAGGCTGACGGTGCCGCGTTCGGAGAGCGAGAACTGAACGTTTTCGATAAGCC